>Ga0137394_10000150_pt1 | contig 47820 bp, 43 predicted proteins | sample czobulk116metaG_FD_108278 | JGI IMG/M metagenome (GOLD analysis project Ga0137394, IMG submission 108278) | Vadose zone soil microbial communities from Angelo Coast Range Reserve, California, USA - czobulk1.16 metaG | ecosystem: Environmental > Terrestrial > Soil > Vadose zone | place: USA... | reverse complement strand
GCAGGGGAATCCATGCGGATCTTCACCGGGGCGCCTCTCCCCGAGGGCGCCGATGCCGTGGTGCCCCAGGAGGACGTCGCCGCCGACGGCGAGCGGGTCACGATCGCCGGGCGCGTCGCGCCGGGGGCCTATGTCCGACCGGCGGGCGAGGACGTCCGGGTGGGCGACGTCGTCGTCCAGCCCGGCGGCGTCGTCGGCGCGGCGGAAGTCGGCCTCCTGGCGACCCTCGGGTACTCGCAGGTGCGCGTCTTCCGGCGGCCGCGCGTCGCGATCCTCTCGACCGGCAACGAGCTCGCGGACCTCGGGACGCAACCGGGGCCGGGCCAGATCCCGAACACCAATACGTACTCGCTGATGGCGCAGGTGATCGAGGCGGGGGCCGAGCCCGTCAATCTGGGCGTCGTGCCCGATCAGCTCGAGGCGATCACGGAGCGTCTCCGCTGGGGCCTCGGGGCCGCCGACGTGCTCGTGACGTCGGCGGGCGTGTCGGTCGGGGAGCTCGACCTCGTCCGCGAGGCGCTCGCGCGGAGCGGCGCCGAGCTCCACCTGTGGAAGGTCTCGATGCGGCCCGGCAAACCCATCACGTTCGGCACACGCGGCGGACGGCCGGTGTTCGGGCTGCCCGGCAATCCGGTCTCCGCAATGGTGACCTTCGAGCTCTTCGTGCGCCCGGCCCTGCGCCGGATGGCGGGCGCCGAAGTGGTCGAGCGTCCGCGGCTCCGGGCACGCGCGCTCGAGCCGATCGCGAACCCGGGGTCGCGACGCGGCTATCTGCGCGTCACGCTGACGCCCGACGCCGGCGGCTATGGCGCGCGGCTCACGGGCGACCAGGGCTCGGCGATCCTCCGCTCGATGGTGCTCGCCGACGGGCTCGCCGTCGTCGCGCCCGACACGACGATCGCCGTCGGCGAGGCGGTCGACGTCGTTCTCCTCCGCGCGCTCGAGCCGAGATCGCGCTGAGTCGTTGACATCGTTTTCAGCCGCGTGCTACGGTCGGCGCGGATGAGCCGAGCCCTCTGCGTGCTGGCCGCGGTGGCGATCCTCGCTGGCGGCTGCGCGAGTCGGCGCGCGGTGGGCCGACTCGAATCCGACGTCGCGCGGCTCCGCTCGGAGCTGGGCGAGATGCGCGACGCCCAGGAAGCTACCGCCCGCGGGCTCGCCACCGTCACCTCGCAAATCCAGGCGCTCGACGCGCGCGCGGGCGAAATGCGGTCGGGTGTCAGGGCGCTCACCGACGAGCTCGCCCGGCTCACCAAGCGCGCCGACGCGGCCGATGGGGCGCTCGGCGAAACCCGTGCGCGCGTGGAGACCCTGACGACCCCGGCCGTCACGCCGGCAGCCCCGGCCGCCACGCCTGCGGCCCCGACCGCGCCACCGCCGCCGCTCCCGCCGCCCGCGGCCGTCGAGCGGCCGCGGGTGCCGCCGGCGCCCGCGCCGTCCGTGCCGCCCGTACCGGTGGCGCCCGCGCCGTCCCTGGTACCCGCGCCGAGGCCCGGGCCGCGCGCCGGTAACCCGGAGCAAGAGTACGCCGCGGCGCTCGCCACCTTTCGATCGCGCGAGCACGGACAGGCCGTGCTCGACTTCATCGACTTCATCGCGAAGTACCCGAAGCATCCGCTGGCCGGAAACGCCCAGTACTGGATCGGCGAAGCGTACTGGGCGCAGCGCGACTACCGTCAGGCGGTCCTCGAATTCGAGAAGGTGTTCGAGCACGGCCCGGGCAAGACGCCCGACGCGCTCGTCAAGATCGGCCTCTGCTACGTGCGCCTGAGCGACATGGCGCGCGCGCAGCAGGCGTGGCAGCGGGTCGTCCGCGAGTATCCGAAGGCCGAGGCGGCGGCGATGGCCCAGTCGCTGATGGTGACGCACGCCGCCGCCCGCCGGTAGCGTTCCGCGCCGTATCCGTTCGGATTCTCTTGCGACGCAACCCGCTTCGCTATACTGAAGATCCACTGCGCGACACCGATGATCGAGCTTCGGCCAGGAGACCTCGGCTATCCCGCGTTGCTGGGCGCGATTCCGTCGGCGCCCGCGCTCTTCGTGCGCGGCGCGCTGCACCCGGACGACGCGCTCGCCATCGCGATCGTCGGCTCGCGTCGTCCCACGCCGTACGGGATCGCCGCGGCCGAGCGGCTCGCGTCCGATCTGGCCGGGCGAGGCGTGACGATCGTCAGCGGCCTCGCGCGCGGCATCGATACCGCCGCGCACCAGAGCGCCCTGGCGGCGGGCGGGCGCACACTGGCCGTGCTCGGCTGCGGCGTCGACGTCGTCTATCCGCCGGAGAACGGCGCGCTCGCGCGCGCAATCGAGGCGCGCGGCGCGCTCCTGTCGCAGTTCCCGCCCGGAATGCCCGCGCTGCCCGGTCACTTTCCCGCGCGGAACCGCACGCTGGCCGGGCTGGTACTCGGCGTCGTCGTCGTCGAGGCCGCCGAGCGGAGCGGCGCCCTCATCACCGCGGGATTCGCCGGCGATCTCGGCCGCGAAACCTTCGCCGTTCCTGGCCGAATCACGTCGCCGACGAGCGCCGGCACCCACCACCTCATCCAGGACGGTGCTAAACTCGTTACATGCTGGCAGGACATCGTGTCAGAATTACCAGAACCGTGGCGTCGCGCCGTGCGCGGGCCGTCGACGTCGTCGGGCGAGCAGCAACCGCCCGAGAACGGGAGTGACGAGGGACGGATGCTCGGGTTGCTGGCTCCAGACGAGCCGCAGCACATCGAGCAGCTCATCGCGCGCGCGGGGCTCGGTCCCGCGCGGGCCGCGGCGCTGCTGGTGACCCTCGAGCTGGGCGGTTGGGCCCGGCAGCTTGCGGGACAGCGGTGGGTCTCGCTCGAGACGCGCGCGAGGAGAGCGTAGGTGCCGAAGCGGTCGTTGGTGGTCGTGGAGTCGCCCACGAAGGTCAAGACGATCCAGAAGTATCTGAACTCGACGTACGTCGTCAAAGCATCGATGGGCCACATCCGGGATCTGCCGAAGTCGCAGCTCGGTGTCGACCCCAAGAAGAACTTCAAGCCCAAGTACGTCGTGTCGCCGGGCAAGAAGAAGGTGCTCGACGACCTGAAGAAGGCCGCCGAGAAGGTCGACGCCCTCTACGTCGCCACCGACCCCGACCGCGAAGGCGAGGCGATCGGCTGGCACCTCGCCGAAGAGCTCGGCGTCGCCAAGAAAAACGTCTACCGGATCACCTTCAACGAGATCACCGAGCGCGCGGTCAAGGCGGCGTTCAACCAGCCCGGCAAGATCGACCTGAAGAAGGTCGACGCCCAGCAGGCGCGTCGCGTGCTCGACCGGCTCGTCGGCTACAGCCTGTCGCCCCTGCTCTGGGAGAAGGTCCAGCGCGGCCTCTCCGCCGGTCGCGTGCAGTCGGTGGCGGTGCGGCTGATCGTCGACCGGGAGCGCGAGATCCAGGCTTTCGTCCCCGTCGAGTACTGGTCGCTCCACGCGCGGCTCAAGGCGTCACGGCCGCCCGAGTTCGTGGCGACGCTGAAAGAGGTCGAGGGCGAGAAGGCGTCGCTGGGCAACGAGGAAGCGACGCGCGCGCTCATGGTGTCGCTCGAGGGCGCGCGCTTCGTGGTCAAGTCCGTCCAGCGCGGCGAGCGCCGCCGGAACCCGGCGCCCCCGTTCATCACCTCCACGCTGCAACAGGAGGCGGGGAAGAAGCTCGGCTTCACGGCCCGCAAGACGATGACGATCGCGCAGCAGCTCTACGAGGGGATCGATCTGGGCTCGGAGGGCGCCGAAGGCCTCATCACGTACATGCGCACCGACTCGGTCCGGGTGGCGCGCGAGGCGCAGGCGGCCGCGCGCGGCTGGGTCATCGCGCGCATCGGCATGGAGTACGTGCCCGAGGCGCCGCCGACCTACCGCTCGCGGGGCAGCGCCCAGGAGGCGCACGAGGCGATCCGCCCCTCCGAGCTGAGGAACGAGCCCCGAGCCGTGGCGCAGTTTCTCTCCAAGGACCAGCAGGCGCTCTACCGGCTCATCTGGGAGCGGTTCCTGGGCAGTCAGATGATGCCGGCGGTCTATGACACGGTGGGCGCCGACATCGAGGCCGGACGGTGCCTCTTCCGGGCCCAGGGGGCGACGCTCAAGTTCAAGGGCTTCACCGCCGTATACGAGGAGACACGCGAGGAGGAGGACGTCCAGCCCGAGCAGGACCCGGAGGGCGCGATGCCCGCGCTGGAGGAAGGCGAAGTGCTGACGCTCCTCGGTCTCGATCCCAAGCAGCACTTCACCCAGCCGCCGCCCCGCTTCACCGAGGCCTCGCTGATCAAGTCACTCGAGGAGCTCGGGATCGGCCGGCCGTCGACGTACGCGTCGATCCTGGGCACGATCATCAACGATCGGGGCTACGTGCATCGCGAGCGGCGCACGCTGTCGCCGACCGAGCTGGGTATGGCGGTGACCGACAAGCTCGTCCCGTACTTCCAGGACATCATGAACGTCGAGTTCACCGCCCAGATGGAGGACAACCTCGACAAGATCGAGGAGGGCGAGCGCAAGTGGGTCGACACGGTCAGGGCATTCTACGAGCCGTTCAAGCGCGCCCTCGCCCGAGCCAAGCGCGAGATGCGGAGCGAGAAGGTGGGAGAGCCCACCGGTGAGCTCTGCCCGGAGTGCGGCAGCGAGCTCCTGGACAAGCGCGGGCGATTCGGGAAGTTCCTGGCGTGCTCGGCCTACCCCGACTGCCGCTACACTCGCAACCTCGACGGCAGCAGCCGCGCCGAGGACGAGCCGGCGAACGAGAACTGTCCCACGTGCAGCCGGCCCATGGTGATCAAGCACGGGCGTTTCGGAAAGTTCATCGCGTGCTCCGGCTACCCGGAGTGCAAGACCACCAAGCCGGTGACTCTCGGGATCGCGTGTCCCGAGCCCGGCTGCTCCGGTCAGCTGGTCGAGCGCCGCTCGCGCCGCGGGCGCACCTTCTTCGGCTGCTCCGCGTATCCCGCCTGCAAGTTCGTGGTCTGGCGGCGGCCGGTCCCCGAGCCGTGTCCGAAGTGCGGCGCCGCGTTCGTCACCGAGCGCGCCCTGAAGAATCGCGTCGTCCGCAGCTGCGCTCGCGAAGGGTGCGACTTCGAGCGGGAGGTCGAGCTGCCGGTGGCATGAAGGATTCGCTGGCCACGTTTCTGCGCCACCTCTCGCTGGAGAAGGACGCCTCCCCGCACACGCTCCGAAGCTACCGGAGCGACCTCCTCGAGTTCGCGAAGTACGCCGGCGGCGGCGACGCCGACGCCTGGCTGCGCGACGTCGACACCCGCGTGGTCCGCGCCTACCTGACCCATCTGCACGCGCGGGGGCTCGACGCGGCGACCGTCGGGCGGAAGCTCGCGGCGGTACGCAGCTGGTTCCGGTTCCTGGTGCGGCGCGGCGTGCTCGAGCGCAACGTCGCGCGCGAGGTCCGCGGCCCGCGCCTTCCGATGAAGCTCGTCTCCTTCCTGCCGATCGACGAGGCGATGTCCCTGCTGGACGCGAAGGCACCCGACGGCCCCGCGCGCGCGCGCGACGCCGCGGTGCTCGAGCTCCTCTATGCCACCGGGCTGCGGGTCTCGGAGCTCGCGAGCCTCGACCTCGGCGACCTCGACCGCTCCCAGCAGACGGTGCGCGTGCTCGGCAAGGGCCGGAAAGAACGGATCGTCCCCTACGGGAGCCGGGCGGCGGGCGCGCTTGGCGCCTACCTGGCCGGCCGCAGCGCCGCCCGCGGGCCGCTCTTCGCCAATCGGCGCGGCGGGCGGCTCACGGTGCGCTCGATCCACTCGATCGTGAGGCGGCGCGCGGCGGCGTGCGGGATCACCCGACGGGTGAGCCCGCACACGCTGCGTCACACGTTCGCGACCCATCTGCTGGACGCCGGCGCCGACCTCCGGATGATCCAGGAGCTCCTCGGCCACAGCAGCTTGTCGACGACGCAGCGCTACACGCACGTGGGCGCCGACCAGCTCATGCGCGTGTACGACGCCGCCCATCCGCGCGCCCGCGCAAAATGAGTTTGAAGGAGAGGACGGCCGTACGGAGCCACGCCGCGCCGTTTTCAGGCCACCCTCGGTGAAGCCGGTCTCACGGACCCCGCTACAATGACCCCCCGACAACAACCAATTCGCTCGACGACAGTCGTCGCGGTGCGACACCGCGGCCAGGTGGCGGTCGCCGGCGACGGCCAGGTCTCCATCGGCAACACCATCGTCAAGGCCGGGGCCCGGAAAGTGCGCAAGCTCTACGGCGATCGGGTGGTGGCCGGCTTCGCGGGAGCCGCCGCCGATGCGTTCACGCTCTTCGCGCGGTTCGAGGCCAAGCTGGAGGAGCACCGCGGGAACCTGTCGCGCGCCGCGGTCGAGCTCGCCAAGGACTGGCGCACCGACCGCGTGCTGCGACGGCTCGAGGCGCTCCTGGCGGTGGCCGATCACGAGCATTCGTTCATCGTCTCCGGGACCGGCGACGTCATCGAGCCCGACGACGGCCTGATCGGCATCGGCTCGGGCGGCCCGTACGCGCTGGCGGCGGCACGCGCACTGGTGACCCACTCCGATCTGGACGCCAAGGCCATCGCGACCGAGGCGATGCGGGTCGCGGCGTCCCTCTGCGTCTTCACCAACGACCACCTCACGGTCGAAGTCCTGTGAAGCGCGACCGCGTCGCGACCTCGGGCCGGTCGAGCGTGCGGAGCCAGGTCGCGCCGTCCCGGGCCGACCGGGCGGGTCGGAGCCGGGTCGCGCCTTCGGGTAGATCGGGCGCGCGGAGCCGGGCCGCGGCCAGGATAGACCGGGCGGGTCGGAGCCGGGTCGCGCCTCTCTCAGGCCACCCTCGGTGCGATCCGGCCTCGCGGACCCCGCTACAACGGAGCCGGGTCGCGCCTTTCTCAGGCCACCCTCGGTCTGCGCCGATCTCAAGGCACCCGCTACAATGACAGGCTTGACCCTGACGCCCGCGCAGATCGTCGCCGAGCTCGACCGCTACATCGTCGGCCAGGAAAAGGCCAAGCGCGCGGTCGCCATCGCGCTCCGCAACCGGTGGCGGCGGCAGAACGTCCCACCCGAGCTCCGCGACGAGGTGGCGCCGAAGAACATCATCATGATCGGCCCCACCGGCGTCGGGAAGACCGAGGTGGCCCGGCGACTCGCGAAGCTGGCGCAGGCTCCGTTCCTGAAGGTCGAAGCCTCGAAGTACACGGAGGTCGGCTACGTCGGCCGTGACGTCGAGTCCATGATCCGGGACCTGACCGAGCTGTCGGTCAACATGGTCAAGGCGGAGATGATGGCCCGCGTGCAGGAGAAGGCGGAGCAGCTCGCGGAGGAGCGACTGCTCGACGTCCTGCTGCCGCGCCGGGCGCAGGAGCCCTTTTCGTCGAGCTCGCTCGAGGAGGTGACGCCGGACGCGTCGCGGGAGACGACCAAGGACAAGCTCCGCGCGCAGCTCCGGGCCGGACGGCTCGACGACCGGCTCGTGGAGCTCGACATGCAGCAGCAGGCGCTGCCGATGATCGAGGTCCTGTCCGGTCAGGGAATGGAGGAGATGGGCATCCACCTCAAGGACATGCTCTCGAACCTCATGCCGACCCGGACGAAGCACCGCAAGGTCCGGGTGGCGGAGGCGCGGCGCCTCCTGACCCAGGAGGAAGCCCAGAAGCTCGTCGACATGGACGAGGCGGTGACACAGGCCATCCGGCGCGCCGAGAACTCGGGCATCGTCTTCCTCGACGAGCTCGACAAGGTCGCTGGGCGGGAAGGGGGCCACGGGCCGGACGTCAGCCGCCAGGGGGTGCAGCGCGATCTCCTTCCGATCGTCGAGGGCTCCTCGGTCACGACCAAGTACGGGACCGTGCGGACGGACCACATCCTGTTCATCGCGGCCGGCGCCTTCCACGTGGCCAAGCCGTCGGACCTGATCCCGGAGCTCCAGGGGCGCTTCCCGATCCGCGTCGAGCTCGACCCCTTGACGCGGGACGATTTCGTCCGCATTCTTACCGAGCCTCGGAACGCCCTGATCACGCAGTACGTGGAGCTCCTGAAGACGGAGCAAGTGACCCTCCGGTTCGTCCCGGAGGCGGTGGAGGCGATCGCGGAGATTGCGATGCAGGTGAATACGAGCACCGAGAACATCGGCGCCCGGCGCCTGTACACGGTCATGGAGAAGCTCCTCGAGCAGATCTCGTTCGACGCGCCGGACCTGCCGGGCAAGGAGCTGACCATCGACGCCGGGTACGTCCACCAGCGGCTCGGCGACATCACCCGCGACCAGGACCTGTCGAGGTACATCCTGTGACGGCGGCACGCGACCCCCGGCACGCCGAAATTCTCCTGGAGACCCTGCCGTACATCCGCGAGTTCCGCGGCAAGACGATCGTCATCAAGTACGGCGGCGCGGCGATGGAACGCGCGGACCTCAAGGAGCCGTTCGCGCTGGACGTGATCCTCCTGCGGCTGGTCGGCATCAACCCGGTGATCGTCCACGGCGGCGGCCCGCAGATCGGAGCCCTGATGAAGCGCCTGGGCAAGGAGCCCCGCTTCGTGGGCGGCATGCGGGTGACGGACGAGGAAACGGTCGAGATCGTCGAGATGGTGCTCGTCGGCAAGATCAACAAGGAGATCGTCGGCCGCATCAACCACCACGGCGGTCGGGCCATCGGCCTCTCGGGCAAGGACGCCAGCCTCCTCCGGGCGCGCCGGCGGCCGCATCGGCTTCCGAACGGCGAGGAAGTCGACATCGGACTCGTGGGCGAGGTCGAAGCGGTCAACACCGAGGCCATCCGGCTCCTCACGGACGACGGGTTCATTCCCGTCATCGCGCCCGTCGGGGTGGGGAGCGGCGGGGAGACGTACAACATCAACGCGGACCTCGTCGCCGGCGACATCGCGGCGGCCCTCGGCGCCGAGAAGCTGATTCACCTCACCGACGTCCAGGGCATCCTCGACGTCGACCGCCGGCTCGTGAGCACGCTCACCCGCAAGGATGCCGAGCGGCTCGTCAATGAAGGCGTGATCGACGGCGGGATGCTGCCCAAGGTCGAGTCGTCGCTCCGGGCGCTGGAGGGCGGAACCGCCAAGGCGCACATCATCGACGGGAGCCAGCCCCACGCGATCCTCCTCGAGCTCTTCACGCGCGAAGGCATCGGAACGGAAATCGTCCTGTGAGGTCGACCCCGATGGACACCAAGACGCTCCTCGAATGGTCGGCGAAGTACCACACCCCGAACTACGGCGGCCGGGCTCCCATCGTGCTCGTGCGAGGCGAGGGCGTCCGCGTGTGGGACTCGGACGGGCGCGAATACCTGGACTTCGGCGCCGGCATCGCGGTGACCTCGCTGGGGCATTGCCATCCCCGCGTCACGGGTGCCATCCAGGAAGCGGCGGCGACGCTCCTGCACGTCTCCAACCTCTATCACGCGGCGCCCCAGATCCATCTCGCCAAGCTCCTCATCGAGCACTCGTTCGCCGATCGCGTGTTCTTCTCGAACTCGGGCGCCGAGGCGAACGAGGCGGCGCTCAAGCTCGCCCGGAAGTACGCGCGCGAGCGGATCGCCTCGGACCGCGTCGAGTTCGTGGCCACGCGCAACTCGTTCCACGGCCGCACGTTCGCGACGCTGGCGGCAACCGGGCAGGAGAAATACCACCACGGCTTCGAGCCCCTGGTGCCCGGCTTCAAGCACGTGGCCTACAACGACCTCCGCGCGATGGAGCGCGCGATCGACAACCGTACGGCTGGCGTCATCGTGGAGTGCATCCAGGGTGAAGGGGGCGTGAACGTCGCCGACGAAGACTACCTCCGCGGGCTCCGCAAGCTCTGCGATCAATCCGGCGCGCTCCTCATCCTCGACGAGATCCAGACGGGCGTGGCGCGGACGGGACGGCTCTGGTGCTACGAGCACTACGGCATCGAGCCGGACATCATGACGCTGGCGAAGGCCCTCGCCAACGGCGTGCCGATCGGCGCCATGCTGACGCGGGAGGAGATCGCGAGTGTCCTGGTGGCCGGGACGCACGGGTCGACGTTCGGCGGGACGCCGTTCGTCACCTCGGTGGCGCTGGCGACCCTCACGACGATCCTGGACGGCAAGCTCTGGGAGCGGGCCACCCGCATGGGCCGGTACTTGATGGACGGGCTTCGGGCCATCCAGGCGGCGAACCCGGCCGTGCGCGCCGTTCGGGGCAAGGGGCTCCTGATCGGGGCGGAGCTGTCGGCGCCGGCGGCGCCGGTGGTCGACGCCTGCCGCGAGGCCGGGTTGCTCGTGCTGTCGGCCGGCGAGCGCGTGCTGCGGCTGACTCCGTCGCTGATCGTCGAGGAACGGGACTGCGATCAGGCGCTGGCGATCATCGGGGCCGCGCTCGGGCGCACGTGACGATGCGGCACTTCCTCTCCGCCGCCGACCTGACGCGCGACGCCGCGCTCGGGCTCTTCGCCCTCGCCGCCGACGTCAAGCAGCGGCGCAAGGCGGGGCAGCTCGGGGCGCCGCTGGCCGGGAAGACGTTCGCGCTGATCTTCGAGAAGCCCTCGCTCCGCACCCGCGTGACCTTCGAGGTCGGCATCATCCAGCTCGGCGGGCGCGCGGTTCACCTCGTGGGCCGCGAGATCGGCCTGGGGACGCGCGAGTCCGTGCCCGACGTCGCGCGCAACTTGTCCCTGTGGGTCGACGGCATCATGGCGCGGGTCTACTCCCACGCGACGATCACCGAGCTGGCCCGGCACGCGACGGTGCCCGTGATCAACGGCCTGTCGGACCGCGAGCACCCGTGCCAGGCGCTGGCCGACTTCTTCACGCTGTGGGAGCGCGGCGTCGACTTCGGGTCGGTGCGGCTGGCGTGGGTCGGCGACGGCAACAACGTCTGCCACTCCGTGATGATCCTCGGCGCGCTGCTCGGCGCCTCGGTCGTCGTCGCCTGTCCGCCCGGGTACGAGCCCGACGCGGGCGTGCTCGCCACCGCGCGCCGGCTCGGCGGACGGATCGAGGTCACCGAGGACGCACGCGCGGCCGCGACCGGCGCCGACGTGCTCTATACCGACGTCTGGACGAGCATGGGGCAAGAGGCCGAGCACGAGCAACGGCTCGAGGCCTTCAGCCGCTATCAGATCAACGAGACGCTGGTCGGCTTCGCCAAGCCCTCGGCGCTCGTGATGCACTGCCTGCCCGCCCATCGGGGCCAGGAGATCACGGACACCGTGCTCGACGGCAAGCGGAGCATCGTCCTGGAGCAGGCGGAGAACCGGCTCCACGCGCAGAAGGCCGTCATGCTGCGCCTCCTGGGGGGCTCGTTCGATGACGCCTGATCCCAAGCGGGTGGTCCTGGCCTACTCCGGTGGGCTCGACACCTCGGTGATCCTCCGGTGGCTGATCGAGCGCTACCGGTGCGAGGTCGTGGCGTTCTGCGCGGACCTGGGGCAGGGGGAGGAGCTGATCACCGTGCGGGACAAGGCGACGCGGACGGGCGCCGCCACCGTCCATATCGTGGATCTGCGCGAGGAGTTCGTCCGTGACTTCATCTTCCCGATGCTGCGGGCCAACGCCGTCTACGAGGGCGCCTACCTGCTGGGGACCTCGATCGCGCGGCCGCTCATCGCCCGCGCCCAGGTCGAGGTCGCGGCCAAGGAAGGCGCCGACGCCGTTGCGCCCGGCGCCACCGGAAAGGGCAACGATCAAGTCCGCTTCGAGCTGACCTACGCGGCGCTCGCCCCTCAGCTCCGGGTCATCGCGCCGTGGGGGGAGTGGTAGCTCAACTCCCGCACCGCGCTGATCGAGTTCGCAAAGCGGCACGACATCGCGGTGCCGGTGACGGTGGAGCGCCCCTACAGCACCGACCGGAACCTCTTTCACATCTCCTACGAGGGCGGTGTCCTCGAGGACCCCTGGGCCGAGCCGCCCGCCAAGATGTTCCAGCTCACCAACGACCCGGAGGCGGCGCCGGACGTCCCGGTGACGCTCGAGATCGCGTTCGAGCGGGGCGACCCGGTGATGGTCGACGGCGAGCGCCTCGGACCGGTGGCGCTGCTGACGCGACTCAATCGCCTCGGCGGCGAGCACGGTATCGGCCGCGTCGACCTCGTCGAGAACCGCTTCGTCGGCATGAAGTCACGGGGCGTCTACGAGACGCCCGGCGGCACGATCCTGCACGTGGCGCGACGGGCGCTCGAATCGCTGACGCTCGATCGCGAGGTGCTCCACCTGCGCGACTCGCTCGTACCCCGCTACGCGGAGATGATCTACTACGGCTTCTGGTTCGCGCCCGAGCGTCAGCTGCTCCAGTCTCTCGTGGACGAGTGCGCCCGTGACGTCACCGGGAGCGTCCGGCTCAAGCTCTACAAGGGCACCGTCATGGTCACCGGCCGGCGGTCGCCGCGATCCCTCTACCGGACGGACTTCGCCACCTTCGAGGCCGATACGGTCTACCGGCAGCGCGACGCCGAGGGGTTCATCAACCTGAACGCGCTCCGCCTCAAGATCCGCGCGCTCCGCGATCGCACGTCCTGACCCGTGCGGATCGACGTCGCCCCGACCGCCGACGCGGTTGTCCCGGCCGAGCTCGGCGGCGTGACCGCGCTGGTGATCGACGTGCTCCGAGCCTCGACGACGATCATCACGGCGCTGGCGAACGGCTGTGTCGCGATCGTCCCGGTCGCCGATCCCGCCGACGCTCGGCGGCGCGCCGGGGACGGGTGGCACGACGGCGCCCTGGTGGCCGGCGAGCGGCAGGGCGAGCCGATTCCGGGGTTCGACCTGAGCAACTCGCCAGTGGAATTCCAGACGGCCCACCTCCGGGGCAAGACGGTGTTCTTCACCACGAGCAACGGGACGCGGGCGCTCCTGGCCGCGCGGGCGGCCGCGGCGATCGGCGTCGCGGCGCTCGTCAATGTCACCGCCGCCGCGGCCTGGGCCGCCGGCGCGGGCCGCGACGTGGCCATCCTCTGCGCGGGCTCGCACGGTGCCTGGGCCCTCGAGGACTGGGCGTGCGGCGGGCTCGCGGTGGAGCGCATCCTCGCGGCCGTGCCCACGGCCGTCCTGACCGAGGCCGCTCGCGACGCCCTGGAGACGGGGCGTCGCTACGGCGCGGACGTCGGCCGGCTCAAGCGAGACGCGCCGTGGGCGCGCCGATTGATCGCCGCCGGGCGCTCCGCCGACGTCGACGCGTGCCTGCGCCTCGACACGACGAAGCTCGTACCCCGCTACGTGCCTGACGTTGACAAGATCGTGGGCGACCACGGATAATGATGTTGCTCACTCGTCCCGGCGACGGAGCTCCAGCGTGAACTTGCCCATCGGCCTCACCCTAACTCGCATCGTCGCGGTGCCGCTGCTCATCGTGTTCCTGATCTCGTCGTCCCGGGTCCACGCGGTGATCGCGGCGGCGATCTTCATCCTCGCCGCCATCACCGACTGGGCGGACGGGATGCTGGCCAGGCGACGGAACCAGGTCACGACGCTCGGGACGCTCCTCGATCCCATCGCCGACAAGCTGCTCGTCGCCGCGGCTCTGGTATCGCTGCTGGCCATCGACAAGATCGACGCGTGGATCGTGGTGGTGATCGTGGGGCGCGAGCTGGCGGTGACCGGCCTGCGCGCCGTGGCGGCGTCCGTCGGCGTCGTCGTGCCGGCCTCCCGCCTGGCAAAGTGGAAGACGGTGAGCCAGTACGTCGCGATCACCATGTTGATCGTCGAGAAGGGGTTCGACCCTCCGGGATTCCACATCGCCGCCACCGCGACGCTGTGGGCGGCGCTCGGCCTCACGATCATCTCGGCGGTCGACTACTTTTATCGGTTCTTCCGGAAGGCCGACTACCGCGCGATCGTGCCGGGCGAAGAACGCTGGTCGTGAACGCGACCCTCACGATCGTCGCCGCGTACCTGATCGGCGCGGTGCCGATCGGCTATCTGATCGGACGCGCCTTCGGCGTCGCCGACATCCGGCGCCACGGGAGCGGTAACATCGGCGCCGCCAACGTGCTGCGGACGGTCGGCCGCCTTCCGGCGCTGGTCACCCTCGGCGGCGACATCGCAAAGGGCTACCTCGCGGTGGCGGCCGGCGCCGCGCTGGGAGCCGGCCCATCCGGGGCCGACTCAGGCGTCACCGCGGCCTCGGCGGTCGCGGTGGTCATCGGCAACTGCTGGTCCGTCTTCCTCGGCTTCCGCGGCGGCAAGGGGGTCGCGACGGGGCTGGGCGCTCTCCTGAGAGTCGTGCCGCTGGCCGTGTTGCCGGCCGCCCTGGTGTGGCTGCTCGTCACGGTCAGCTTCCGGTACGTCTCGCTGGGCTCGATGCTCGCCGCCGCGTGCGTGCCGCTCGGCGCCCTGCTCCTCGGAGCCCCGGCGTCGTCCGTGATCGCGGCGTTCGCCGTCGCGGCGATCATCATCGCGCGTCACTACGGGAACATCGCCCGCCTGCTCGCCGGCCACGAGCCGAAGCTGGGACAACGGCGCTCGTCGTGAGCGTCGCGGTCTTCGGCGGCGGAAGCTGGGGCACGGCGCTGGCGATCCACGCCGCCCGGAGCGGGGCGGCGGTCCGCCTCTGGGCGCGCGAGCGCGAGGTCGTCGACGGGATCCGGACGCGACGCCGGAGCCCCTGGTACCTCGCCGATCTCGACGTCCCCGCCGCGGTGGAACCGACGATGGACCTCGACGAGGCTCTACGCGGCGCCACGCTCGCGATCATCGTCGTGCCGTCCGAGTTCGTCGTCGCGACGCTCAAGACCCTCCCGTCCATCCCGGCCGACGTGCCCATCCTGTCGGCCACGAAGGGGCTCGATCCGGAGCGCCACCTGCGCATGAGCGAGGTGATCGCCGAGCGGTTCCCCGAGGCGCGCGTGGCCGTGCTGTCGGGCCCGACCTTCGCCCGTGAGGTCGCCCTCGGGCGTCCGACCGCTGCCGTGATCGCCTCGCGCGACGACACGCTGGCCGCCGCGCTCCAGCGCCGGCTCGGAACGCGGGAGTTCCGGCTCTACGCCAACCGCGACGTGATCGGCGTCGAGATGGGCGGCGCCTTGAAGAACGTGATGGCCATCGCGACGGGCATCGCCGACGGCCTCGGGCTCGGCGAGAACGCCCGGGCGGCGCTCATCACGCGGGGGCTCGCCGAGATGACGCGCCTGGCGGTCGCCCTCGGCGCGGTCTCGGCGACCCTGGCCGGTCTGGCCGGGCTGGGGGATCTCGTGCTCACCTGCACGGGAAGCCTCTCGCGCAACCGCCAGCTCGGCATGGCGCTCGCCAAGGGCGGAACCGCGGCGTCGGTCGAGCGCGAGACACGCATGATCGCCGAGGGCGCGCGCACGGTCGTTTCGGCGCTGGCGCTCGCCCGCCGCCATACGGTGAGCCTGCCGATCTGCCACGAGGTCGGCGCCGTGCTCTTCGAGGGCAAGCCGCCGGCCGACGCCCTGGCCTCGCTCCTCGAGCGGCCCGTGAAGCGGGAGGACCGCTAGCCCGATGCCCGAGCTCCGCAAGGACCCCGTCGTCGGGCGCTGGGTCATCATCGCGACGGACCGCGCGCGGCGGCCGTCCGACTTCGTCGCCGAGCCCGTGCGGCCGCGCGCGGCCGCGTGCGCGTTCTGCGAGGGCCGGGAGGACCAGACGCCACCCGAGATCCTGGCCGGGCGCCCGCCCGACGGGAAGCCGAACGGCCCGGGCTGGACCTATCGCGTCGTGCCCAACAAGTTTCCCGCGCTCAGGATCGAGGGCGAGCTCGAGCCGGCCGGGGAGGGTCTCTTCGACAAGATGAACGGGGTCGGCGCCCACGAGGTGGTGATCGAGACGCCCCAGCACACCGCGTCCCTCGCCGACCTTCCAGTCGATGCCGTCGCCGACGTGCTGCTCGCGTGCCGCGAGCGCATGCTCGATCTGAAGAAGGATCCGCGGTTCGCGTACGTCCTGGTGTTCAAGAATCACGGCGAGGCCGCCGGCGCCTCGCTCGAGCATCCTCACTCCCAGCTCATCGCGACGCCCATCATCCCGATCATGGTGTCCGAGGAGCTCGCGGGCTCGGCCCAGTACTACGACCTGAAGGAGCGGTGCGTCTGGTGCGACATGGTCCGGCAAGAACGGCGCGACGGAAGCCGCATGATCCTCGAGGCCCAGAAGTTCGTGGCGGTGGCGCCCTTCGCGCCGCGGTTCCCGTTCGAGACGTGGATCCTGCCCTGGCACCACCGGGCGGCCTTCGAGGATTCGACCGAGGAAGAGCTGCGCGGGGTGGCCGGGATCCTCGGCGAGATCCTCCGCCGCATCAACCGGGTGCTCGGCGAGCCGCCGCTCAACTTCGTGCTGCACACGGCGCCCTTCCGCGAGGCCCAGCTCGAGTCCTTCCACTGGCATCTCGAGGTGATTCCGAAGCTCACGCGGGTCGCCGGCTTCGAGTGGGGGAGCGGCTTCTTCATCAACCCGGTTCCCCCGGAGGACGCCGCCGACGCTCTGCGGGCGAGTGTCTCCTGATCGTGATAACATCGTCGGCTGTGGCGCGGGAATAGCTCAGTGGTAGAGCACGACCTTGCCAAGGTCGGGGTCGCGGGTTCGAATCCCGTTTCCCGCTCCAGCCCTTTTTCGATCGACCGGCTCCTTCCTTCGGGGCGGCGTAGCCAAGTGGCTAAGGCGGAGGTCTGCAAAACCTCTACTCAGCGGTTCGAATCCGCTCGCCGCCTCCACGTTATCAACCCCCATTGGATCCGCGGAGAGCCTCCATGGCCGAGCTGATCAAGCGGGTGGGACCGCCGAAGGCGACCGACCTCAAGGCTGAGGAGTTCACCTGGACCATCCAGCTCAGCGCCGCCCCGTCGCGCGAATGGTCGCGGGTCTTCTCGGAGCCGGCCGAGTCCACGGTGCTCTGTCATCCGCGGCGCCTCGGGATGATGCATCAGGCCCTGGTCTTCAAGTCCGACGAAGGCCACCTCCCGACCTGGGTTCAGTACATCGACAAGTGGATCGGCGGCGCGAACAGGAGCATGGAAGAGCAAGAGGAGGCCGAGAAGCAGCGCAAGATCAAGGCGCTCGCCGAGGAGGAGGAGCGGCAGAAGCGCATCCGGGAGGTCAACGACAAGGTCAAGAATCTCTGAGCCTGGATATCGCAGCGTGTATCGCTACTCGGACACTGCTCTCTCGATAGACTGATGCTATGGTCGCGTTGTGGCGCGAACCGTTCAGGAACGCCTCGAAGTTCTCCAGCTTTGGCGAGCCGGGCATAGTGGCAAGGGGATCGCTCGCGCAAGCGGAATCCCACGGTCGACAGTTCGAGGCTGGCTGCGTCGGTTTGCTGGTGTAGCCCAAGCGGCAGAGGCAGCCGACTTAAAATCGGCCCAGTGGGGGTTCGAATCCCTCCACCAGCACCAGCATCCCATCTATGTTTATCTGCTCGGCTTGTATCTCGGCGACGGGTACATCATGCGGATGCCGCGCACCTACGTTCTGCGGATCTATCTCAACCAAAATCAGTCGCTCATCATCGCTGAAGCGGCTCGAGCGATCTCGGACCTTGTCCCAATGCGTCGCGTTGGATTTGGTCGGAACGGCCGGTGCGTGATTGTGAGGTCTTACTGGGGGAGCTGGCCAGTGATGCTGCCGCAGCACGGTCCGGGTAGGAAGCATCGTCGAAAGATCGCGTTGGAACCATGGCAGGAGAAACTCGTCGCATCATACCCAGAGCAATTCATTCGAGGCTGCATCCATTCCGACGGGTGTCGACATCGGCGTATAGTCAGAGGTAAGAACTATCCTGCATACGGATTCTCCAACCGATCTGAGGACATCCTGGATCTGTTCGCCTGGGCGTGTCGGCTGCTCGGCATCCACATACGAGGTCGAGACCGATCGCGATCTCCGTCGCCCGTCGGCCCGACGTCATCCGGCTGGATGCGATTATGAGCCGGTCGTGGGGCAGCCATTGTGGGGGATCAACCGCGCTCGCTTGATCGGCTCTAGTAATCTGTTCCTAACCCCGTGCTATCCTTCGATCTGTGCTGCCCCTCGTGATGAGCTCGCCGGGCGCGATCGCGTTCCAGCTCGGTCCCATCGTCATCCGCTGGTATGGCATTCTCATGGCCACCGCGATCGTCGTCGGGCTCTGGCTCGGCCACCGTCGGGCCAAGCGTGAGGGCCTCCCCGCCGACGACATCATCAGCGCCGGGCAGTGGGCGATCCTGGCCGGTCTGGTCGGTGCGCGGCTCTACGAGGTCGCCTTCAACTGGGATTACTACGGCCGGTATCCGTGGAAGATCATCGCCGTCTGGGAAGGCGGGCTCGCCATGCACGGCGGATTGATCGTGGGGCCGCTGTTCGGCGTGTGGCTCGCGTACCGGTGGAAGCTCCCGGTCCTGCGCAGCCTCGATGTCGTGGGGCCCTACATGGTACTCGGCCAGGCGATCGGCCGGTGGGGCAACTTCTTCAACGATGAGGCCTTCGGCCGTCCGACCGATCTGCCGTGGAAGCTCTTCATCTCGCCCGAGCACCGTCCGCTCGGCTACGCCCAGTACGAGTACTTCCACCCGACCTTCCTCTACGAGTCGCTGTGGGACCTCGCGGTCTTTCTGCTGCTCGTCGGGTGGCTGCGCCCGCGGCTCCGCGCGCGCCCGGGGGCGCTCTTCTTCGCGTACGTGGGCCTCTACTCGATCGGCCGCTTCGCCATCGAGGCGCTCCGGCTCGACAGCTTCTGGCTCGGCCCCATCCGCGTGCCGCAGCTCGCGAGCGTCATCGGCGTGCTCGTCGCGGTGGCCGGAATGGCCTGGACGAGCCGCCGCACCACGTCGCCGGCCACGGGCTGAGCGCGAGGACGGTGATTTGCGCCTCGAGCGGGTGGGCCCGTATCTCTGGCGGATCCCGCAGGACGCGAGCCGCGGGATGCGCGTCCCGGGTCTCGTCGTCGCCGACGACCATCTGATCGAGTCGATCCAGAGCGACGCGGCGCTCGAGCAGGTGGCCAATGGCGCGACGCTGCCGGGCATCGTCAAGGCGGCGATGGCGATGCCCGACATCCACCAGGGCTACGGACTACCGGTCGGCGGCGTCGTTGCGACCGACGCGCGCCACGGCGTCATCAGCCCCGGCGCCATCGGCTTCGACATCAACTGCGGTGTGCGCCTGCTCGGGACGTCGCTGCGCGCCGAGCGGATCGCCGGTCGGATGCAGGCCCTCGTCGACGCGCTCTACGAGGCGATCCCCACCGGCGTGGGCTCGCGGGGCGAGCTGGAGCTCGACCCGACGGCGCTCGACCAGGTCCTCGAGCGCGGCGCGGCCTGGGCGGTGACGGCGGGCTACGGCGTCCCCGAGGACCTGGAGCGGATCGAGTCCGATGGATGCCTCGAGGGCGCGGTGCCGGCAAGCGTCTCGACCCGCGCTCGGGAGCGCGGCCGGCGTCAGCTCGGTACGCTCGGCTCGGGGAATCACTTCCTCGAGGTCCAGACCGTCGAAGCGGTGTACGACGAGCGCGCCGCGCGCGAGTTGAGCGTGAGCGAGGGTCAGGTGACGGTCATGATCCACACCGGTTCGCGCGGCCTCGGCCACCAGGTGTGCACGGACTATCTCGACGTCGCCGGCAAGGCGCTCCGCCGCTACGGCATCACCGTGCCGGATCGCCAGCTGGCGTGCGCGCCCGTCGACTCCGAGGAAGCGCGCGCCTACCTCGGCGCGATGCGCGCCGCCGCGAACTTCGCCTTCGCCAACCGTCAAGTCCTCACGCATTGGGCCCGCCGGGTCTTCGAGCGGAGCCTGGGGATCGGCCGGCGCGAGCTCGGCATGAGCGTCGTCTACGACGTCGCCCATAACATCGCCAAAGAAGAGGAGCACGAGGTCGACGGCGCCCGGCGGCGCCTCATCGTCCACCGCAAGGGCGCGACGCGCGCCTTTCCCGGCCAACCCGTGCTCGTCCCCGGAGACATGGGACGGTACTCCTATGTGCTGCTCGGCACCGAGGCCGCGATGCGGGAGACGTTCGGGAGCACGTGTCACGGCGCCGGCCGGCGGCTGAGTCGAACCGCCGCCGTGAAGGCCGCGCGCGGCCGGCGGATCGGCGAAGAGCTCCGCCAGCGCGGGGTGCTGGCGCGCGCCACCGGTCGCGACGCCCTCGCCGAGGAGATGCCCGAGGCGTACAAGGACGTCGAGGACGTCGTCGACGTGGTGCATCGATTCGGCATCTCGACGCGCGTCGCGCGGCTCAAACCACTGGCCGTGATCAAAGGGTGACCCCTCGCCGCGTGGTACACTAGCGCGATGTCCTGGTCGTTGAAGAAGAAATCCAACGCTCTGCTCGCCGCCGAGCAGGGAACCGTGACCAAGAACTGGGGCGGGAAAATCTCCGTTGCCCTGGTCTACCCCAATACCTACGCCGTCGGCATGTCGAACCTCGGCTTCCAGACCATCTACCGTCACCTCAACGCGATTCCCGACGTCGTCTGCGAGCGCGTGTTCATGCCCGAGCCGGCGGACGTGGAGGAGATGCGGCGCTCCGCGACCCAGCCCTTCTCGCTCGAGTCGCTCCGGCCGCTCACCGACTTCCACCTCGTGGGTTTCTCGGTGACCTACGAAGGCGACTACATCAACGTCCTGCGCCTGCTGGCGATGGCCGGGGTCCCGTTGCGGGCCGCCGCGCGACGGGACCACGATCCGCTGGTGCTGATGGGGGGCGTCTGCGCGTTCTCCAACCCCGAGCCGATCGCGCCGTTCATGGACTTCGTGGTCGTGGGAGAGGGCGAAGAGCTGATCGTGGAGCTGATCGCCGCCTACCGCGCGGGCTATCAGGATCGCGCCCGATTCCTCGCGTCGCTCCCGGCGCTCGACGGCGTCTACGTCCCCGAGCGGTACGACGTCGCGTACGGCGTCGACGGGACGGTCGCGGACGTCGTCGCGCGCGACGGCGCGCCCGCGGTGGTCGCCAAGCGCCGCCTCCGAAACGTCAACGCCTTCGAGACGGTCGCGGCGGTGAAGACGCCCAACGCCGAGTACGGCCATATGGCGCTCCTCGAGGTGGGCAAGGGCTGCGGGCGCGGGTGCCGCTTTTGCCTCGAAGGGCAGGTGTATCGCCCCGTGAGGCACCGGAGCGTGGACGCCCTCCGCGAGACCGTCGCGCGGATGGCGGCGAGCGGCGAGCGGCGGATCGGGCTGGTCGGCGCCTGCGTATCGGACTACCCGTGGCTGGGTGACCTGCTCAAGATCGTCGAGGAGAACGGCATGGAGCTGTCGATCTCCTCGCTCCGCGCCGACAGCCTGACGGAGGATCTGGTGGCCGCCCTGGCGCGCGGTGGGCACCGGACCCTCACCATGGCGCCCGAGGCGGGGACCGAGCGACTGCGGCGAAGCATCCGCAAGTCGATCAGCGACGACCAGCTCATGGTCGCGTGCGATCTCGTGCGGTCCCACGGCATCCCGAATCTGAAGACCTACTTCATGATCGGCCAGCCGACCGAGACGATCGAGGACGTCGAGGCGATTCCCGAGCTGGCCGGGCGGATGCTCGAGCGGTTGCGCGTGCTCGACCCGACGGGCCGGCCGTTCGGTCGGCTCACGCTCTCGGTCTCTTCGTTCGTCCCCAAGCCCTGGACACCGTTCCAGTGGGCGCCCTTCGACGGGGCCGAGTCGCTCCAGTCCAAGCTCGAGATCATCAAACACGGCGTGCGCCGATTCTCCAACGTGCGGGTGCTCCACGAAAACCCCCGCGAGGCGGCGCTCCAGGCGCTGCTCGCGCGCGGCGACCGGCGCGTCGGCGATTTTCTCGAGCTGGCGGCCTCCCACGACGGCGACTGGCGGCGGGCGCTCCGCGAGTGGGAGGGCGACGCGGCCTTCTACACGACGCGGCGACGCTTCCCCGACGAGCGGCTGCCCTGGGACCACTTCGACGTCGGCGTCAAGAAGGCCGGACTGCTCCGCGAGTGGGAACGGGCCGGCGCCGAGGACGCCGTCGCGACCGGAGCGCGCGGATGACGACCCGGGACGTCTATCAGCGCCCCCTGCGGAACCTCCGGATCTCGGTGACCGACCGCTGCAACCTCCGCTGCGCTTACTGCATGCCGGAAGAGGAATATGTCTGGCTGCCGCGCGAGCAGATCCTCCACTTCGAGGAGGTGAGCACGCTCGCCGACGTCTTCATGGATCTCGGCGTCGACAAGATTCGGCTCACCGGCGGCGAGCCGCTCCTGCGGCGCGACTTGCCGGAGCTCATCCGGCTGCTGGCGGCCAAGCCGCGCCTCCGCGATCTCGCGCTGACCACCAACGGCGTCCTCCTCGGCGAGCAAGCGCGCTCGCTGCGAGCCTCCGGGCTCCACCGCGTCACCGTGAGCCTCGACACCCTCCGGGCCGAGCGCTTCACGGCGCTCACGCGCCGCGCCAATCACGCGCAGGTCCTCGAGGGCATCGCCGCGCTCGCGCCGGCGGGCTTCACCGGGACGAAGCTCGATACGGTCGTCATGCGCGAGGTCAACGAGGACGAGCTCGCCGACCTGATCGAGCTCGGCCGGACCGTGCCGGCGGAGGTGCGCTTCATCGAGTACATGGACGTCGGCGGCGCGACGCGCTGGTCGATGGACAAGGTCGTGAGCCGCGCCGAGATGCTCGAGGCGCTGGCCCGACGATACGGGACGATCGAACCGGTGGTCGAGGAGAGCACCGCGCCGGCCGACCGTTATCGCCTCCCTGACGGCACCGTCTTCGGAATCATCTCGTCGACGACCGCGCCGTTCTGCGCGAGCTGCGATCGGAGCCGGCTCACCGCCGACGGCATGTGGTACCTGTGCCTGTACGCCCAGCAGGGCATCGACCTCCGGGGGCCGCTACGCCGCGGGGCGTCGCGGGATGAGCTGAGCGCGCTGATCGTCAGCGCGTGGGGGCGGCGCGCGGACCGCGGGGCCGAGGAGCGCCTGCGGCTGCGGGACCGCTCGCCGCTCGTGCAGATCGGTCGCCTTCGCGAAGATCCGCATCTGGAGATGCACACGCGGGGCGGGTAGCGCCGCGGGGTGATGCGCCGCAAGCCGTCGCGGGGCTGCGGCCCCGCCGCCGAGGCGCGACTGTAAACTGAGGAGGGACGACCCGTGAGCGCCGCTGACACGACGAAGATCGACGTCCAGGAGCGCGGAGCCGACCGGCAGACCTCCGAGCGGCGGCTCTTCATGCAGCTCTCGGCGTTCGGCGGCTGCCTCGATGCCAAGCCGTTGGTACGGGCGCTCGAGGCGAGCCGGCTCGAGGCGGTGCTGTATCAGGACGTCAACGACGCGCGCGGCGTGGGCGTGCTGGCGATGAGCGAGGATCCGATTTTCTTCGTCACGGCCCTCCGGGAAGTGCTCAACGCCGAGCCCTTCGCCGGGCTCGTGCAGAAGCCCGAGCTGACGATGTTCGGGCGGACGTACGCGTCGGGGTTCGAGACAGACCTGGACGACTGGCTGCTGCGCCGGCCGCGCCGCGCCGCCCTCAATCCGGCGTGGCCGTGGGGGATCTGGTACCCGCTACGGCGAACCGGAGCGTTCAGCCGGCTGACACCCCAGGAGCAGGGGGCGGTCATCCGCGAGCACAGCGTGCTCGGCCGCGCGTACGGCGACGCCGATCTGGCCCACGACGTTCGCCTCGCCTGCCACGGCCTCGACGTCCACGACAACGACTTCGTCATCGGCCTCGTCGGCCGCCACCTCCATCCGCTCTCGCATCTCGTGCAGGCCATGCGAAAGACCGTCCAGACTTCGCAGTATCTGCAAACGCTCGGCCCCTTCTTCGTCGGGCACGCGCTCTGGCAGAGCCCGTTCGCGGGCTAGCACCGGCACCGGCCGCTCCCGCGGCTTGACGCCCACCGGACGGCAGGCTAGCCTCGACGTCTCGACCATCCTGATCGTGACGAAGGAGGACGCCATGGCTCAGGCGACGCTGCCACCGTGGATCCAGGCCCTGCAACAGCGTGACCCCGAGTTCGTCAGCTCGTACATGGCGCAGCGCGAGCGTATCTTGCGGGACGGCGCCATTCCGGCGAAGTACAAGATCCTCATGACCATGATCGTGGACGCGCTCCAGTCACACCCCGACGGCGTGGCGACGATCGCCGGCCGCGCTCGCGCCGCCGGCGCTTCGGACGCGGAGATCCAGGAGGCGGTCGAGGTGGCCTATCTGTTCGGCGGCACGCCAGCCCTGGTGACCGCGATGAACGCGTTCCGCACCTGACGGCGGAGGTCAGCCGGCGGGCGTCGCCACGAAGATCCGGTGCGACGCACGGAGCTGCGTCTGGGCGAGGATCGCGAAGCCGGCCTCGGCCAGCAGCCACTGCCAGTCCTCGGTCGTGTACTTGTTGTGAACGGGAAAGAGACGAAAGCCCCGCCGGAGACCTTCGACCTCTCCCTCCTGCAAGACCTCGCGGCGCCAGGCCAGGTAGGTGTGGAGCGGCTGGCGAATCCAGTCGTGCAGCAAGAAGGTTCCCCCCGGGGTCAGCACGCGCCGGACCTCGGCCAGCGTCGGGAACGGCTGGTCGAAGACGTGCAGCACCGACGACATGCTCACGAGATGAACGATGGCCGCGCCGAGTGGCAGCGGCTGGGCGGCCACGTCGTGGAGCTCCAGCGTCGCCCTCGCCGCTGTGAAGGATAGCTGCCGCCCGTAGGCGATCATCGCGGGGGTGACGTCGTAGCCGTACAGGGTCGCGCCCGGGTGGCGCTCCGCCAGATCGCGCAAGAAGAGTCCGGGGCCACACCCCAGATCGACCATCACCGGACGCGGCGGAAGGCGCGGTCCGACGTGGGCGCCGAAGAACGCCCAGAAGGCCGCCTCGAAGCGCTCCGGGTGGGTCGCCACCATGCGCTGCAGGAGGTCTTCATCCGACGATCCGCTGAGCGATTGATGGGTCGGCACGCCAGCCTCTCGGGGCGAGTCTAGCGCGATCGTTCTCGCGCGTCACTCGACTCGGCCACGTCGGCCGTGGGAGGATGGCGTCGCGCGATGAGCCGAACCGAGGCGGCGGTGGCCGGCGGCACACGACGAAAGACGCGGGCACTCGCGGTCCCGCTCGCCGGCCTCGCGGCGGCGTTGTTCCTGCCCCCGCTGCTGGCCGGCCTCCCGCTGGCCGGCCAGCGGGCGCTGATCGTCACGCTGATCACCATCCTGCTCTGGACCGGGGAGATCCTCGAGCCGGGTGTGGCGGCCCTCGTCGGCGTGACGCTCCTGGCGCTCAGCGGCGCCACAGAAAGCCTCCGCGACGCGCTGCAGGGCTTCGCCAACCCCGTGCCCTTCTTCCTGATCGGCGTGCTGACGATGGGCGTCGCGGTCGTGCGCAGCGGGCTGGCCGAGCGTCTGGCCCGGACGATCCTCGAGCGCGCGCGGGGGCGGAGCCTGACGGTGTACCTCCAGCTCGTCCTGTCGTTCCCGGTGCTGACGTTCCTGCTACCGTCGGCGACGACCCGCTCCGGGATCCTCATCCACATCTACGACGAGGTCTTCACGCTCGGCGGCGTGCAGCGGGGCGCCGACGTGGCCAAGGCCATCATGCTGGCGCTCTCGTCGATCAACCGGCTTGCCTCGACCTCGCTGCTGACCGGCGGCATCACGCCGGTCATGAGCGCGGCCATCATCGGCGGTATGTCGTGGTCCGGCTGGTTCGCGCTGATGGCGGTGCCGTACTACGCGATTCTCCTCCTGGGCGGCGTCCTCACGTACCTGCTCCATCGTCGGGGCTTTTCGCGCGGGCTGCCGATGCCCGAGCCCACACGCCGGCGGCCGATCTCCGGCGCGGAGTGGCGGACCACCGCGATCATCCTGAGCGCGTCCGCCCTCTGGCTCACCGACGGAGTCCACCATCTCGATCCGGCGCTCCCGGCGCTGCTGGCCTTCGCCGCGCTCCTCGCGCCCGGTCTGGGCCCGCTCGTCTGGTCGGACCTCGATCGCGGTGTCGGGTGGGCGAACTTCTTCGTCATCGCCGCGTCGATCTCGCTGGCCCACGCCCTGGTCGCGAGCGGCGCGGCACCGTGGCTCGGTCGGCTGCTAGTGGGCAGCCTGCCGGCATTCGGCAGCAGCGCGCTCGCCGTCGTGATCCTCCTGATGCTCGGCGCGACCCTGCTGCGCGCGGTCGTGCCGAACATCTCCGGCTTTCTCGCCCTGGCGCTGCCGATCGCGATGTCGGTCGGGCGGGAAGCGGGGCTCAATCCACTGGTGTGCGCGCTGGTCGTCATGATGACCGGTGACGCGGTGGTGTACTACCCGGCGCAGAGCTCGTCGGCGCTCGTCATCTACGAGCGCGGGCACGTGTCGGCCGCCGAGGTGCTGAGGTTCGGCCTGTGGATGACGCTGGTCGGCTGGGTGGCGATCCTGGCCGTGGCGCTGCCCTGGTGGGCCCTCGTCGGTGAGTCGCTGACCGCGCGGTGACACGGCGGTGGTTCGAGCGCGGGCTTTTGCCCGCGCAATCGGTTCAGGGCGGGGAGGCTCCGGAAGAGGGCAAAGCCCCCCTCCGGGTCAAAGGGGAGCGGGTAGCTCGGACTTGCCCATCAGGTAGAGATCGACGCCCCGCGCGGCGGAGCGGCCCTCGGCGATCGCCCAGACGATCAGCGACTGGCCTCGCTGCATGTCGCCGCACGCGAACACGCCGGGCACGCTCGTCATCCAGCTCGCATCCCGCCAGACGTTGCCGCGCTCGGTGAGCTCGACGCCGAGGTCGGTCAGCATCCCCGGGCGCTCGGGCCCGAGGAATCCCATCGCGAGAAGCACCAGCTCGACCTCGAGCGTGAACTCGCTCCCCGGGACCGGCTTGACCTCCAGCCGACCGCCCTCGCGGACCATGTCGACCTTCACGGCCTCGAGTGCCCTGACGCGGCCGTGAGCGTCGCCGAGGAAGCGCTGCGTCGACACTGCGTAGACGCGCTCGCCACCCTCCTCGTGGGCGCCCGACACGCGGAAAACGTTGGGCCACTGGGGCCACGGGTTGTCGGGCGCGCGCGCGTCCGGCGGCCGCGGCAACAGCTCGAACTGATGAACCGAGTGGGCACCCTGGCGATGCACCGTGCCCAGGCAGTCGGCCCCGGTATCGCCCCCGCCGATGATGACCACTCTCTTGCCCTTCGCGGTGATGAACGCCCCGTCGGGGATCTGATCTCCCTCGCACCGCTTGTTCTGGAGCGTCAGGTACTCCATCGCGAAGTGAACGCCTCCGAGCTCACGCCCGGGCATCGGGAGATCGCGCGGCCAGCAGGCGCCGCCGGCCAGGACCAGCGCGTCGAAGTCGCGGCGCAGCGTCTCCACCGGCACGTTCACGCCGACGTGCGAGCTCGTCCGGAAGAGGACGCCGGCTTTCTCCATGACCTGAAGTCGACGGTCGACGAACCGCTTCTCCATCTTGAACTCGGGGATGCCGTAGCGCAGCAGGCCGCCGATCCGGTCGTCCCGCTCGAAGACCGTCACCAGGTGACCGGCCCGGTTGAGCTGCTCGGCGGCGGCGAGGCCCGCCGGCCCGGAGCCCACCACCGCGACCCGCTTGCCCGTGCGGACGGCCGGCGGCTCGACGCCGACCCAGCTCTCGTCGAACGCCCGCTCGATGATCGCGAGCTCGACGCCCTTGATCGTCACCGGGTCGTCGTTGATCCCGAGCACGCACGCCCCCTCGCACGGCGCCGGACAGAGCCGCCCCGTCCACTCCGGGAAGTTATTCGTCGCGTGGAGGCGGTCGATCGCCTCGTGCCAGTGGTCCTTGTAGACCAGGTCGTTCCAGTCCGGGATGATGTTCCCGAGCGGGCAACCCTGGTGGCAAAAGGGAATGCCGCAGTCCATGCAGCGCGCGGCCTGCTTCGTGAGCTCGTCGACCGGATAGGGGAGGTAGTACTCCTTCCAGTCCTGGATGCGCTCGGCGACGGGACGCGCGGGCGGCTTCTTCCGCTTGATCTCGAGGAAGCCGGTGACCTTACCCACTGCCGGTCCCGACAAGCTCGGCGAACGTGGGCTGGCGCCCTTCGGCGCGCGCCCGGGCTTCGGCGAGGAGCACGCGCTTGTATTCCCGAGGCATGATCTTCACGAGCCGCGGCTGCGTGTCGATCCAGTCGCGCAGGATGCGGGCGGCGTACGTCGAGCCGGTGAGCTCGACATGGCGCCGGATCAGATCCCGCACCCCGCCGATCTCCTCGGGATCCTCGAGCCCCTCCACGTCCACCATGCCCAGGTTGCACCGGCGCTTGAAGTCGCCGTCGACGTCGAGGACGTACGCGATGCCGCCGGACATGCCGGCGGCGAAGTTCCGCCCGGTCCGCCCGAGCACGACGACCCGCCCGCCCGTCATGTACTCGCAGCCGTGGTCCCCGATACCCTCGACGACCGCGTGGACCCCGCTGTTGCGCACGCAGAAGCGCTCGCCCGCGACGCCGCGCACGTAGGCCTCACCGCTCGTCGCGCCATAGAGGGCGACGTTGCCGATGATGATGTTGTCCTCGGGCACGAAGGTGCTGCCGCTCGGTGGATAGACGATGAGCTTGCCGCCCGAGAGCCCCTTCCCCCAGTAGTCGTTGGCGTCGCCCTCGAGGCTGAAGGTGACCCCGCGCGGGACGAACGCGCCGAAGCTCTGGCCGGCCGAGCCCGTGAAGTGGATACGGATCGTGTCGTCGGGCAGCCCCTCGCCACCCCAGCGCTTGGTGATGTGGTAGCCGAGCGTGGTGCCCACGGTGCGGTTGACGTTGCGGATCGGCAGCCGCAGCTCGACCCGCTTGCGGTGCTCGACGGCATCCCGGCAGGCCGGGATGATCGTGGTGTTATCCAGGGACTTCTCCAGCGCGTGATCCTGGGGGCGCACGCACCTGCGCGCGACCTCGGGCGGCATGTCAGGCTGATAGAGGATCGAGGAAAGGTCGAGCCCCTGCGCCTTCCAGTGGTCGAGGGCCGGCTTGAAATCGAGTCGGTCCGCGCGCCCGATCATCTCGGCCATCGTCCGGAACCCGAGCCGCGCCATGTGCTCCCGGACCTCCTGGGCGACGAACCGGAAGAAGTTCACGATGGACTCGGCACGACCGGCGAAGCGCTTGCGAAGCTCCGGGTCCTGGGTGGCGATGCCGACGGGACAGGTGTTGAGGTGGCAGACGCGCATCATGATGCACCCCAGCACGACCAGCGGCGCCGTCGAGAAGCCGTACTCCTCGCCGCCGAGCAAGGCGGCGATGACCACGTCGCGCCCGGTCTTCATCTGGCCGTCGACCTGAACGACGATGCGGTCGCGGAGCTTGTTCAGCACCAGGACTTGCTGCGTCTCGGCCAGGCCGAGCTCCCAGGGGACGCCACCGTGCTTGATCGACGTGAGAGGCGAGGCGCCGGTCCCGCCGTCGTGACCCGAGATCAGCACCACGTCGGAGAAGGCCTTGGCCACCCCGGCCGCGACGGTTCCCACGCCGATCTCGGCGACCAGCTTCACGTGGACCCGCGCCTCGGGGTTGGCATTTTTTAGATCATGGATGAGCTGCTTGATGTCCTCGATCGAATAGATGTCGTGGTGAGGCGGGGGCGAGATGAGCTGCACCCCCGGGGTGGCGAAGCGCACCTTCGCGATCCACGGGTAGACCTTGGGCCCGGGAAGCTGGCCGCCCTCGCCGGGCTTGGCTCCCTGGGCCATCTTGATCTGCAGATCGGTGGCGTTGACGAGGTACTCGCTGGTCACTCCGAAGCGACCGGACGCCACCTGCTTGACGGCGCTCCGGCGCCAGTCGCCGTTGGGATCGCGCCGGTACCGCGCCGCGTCCTCGCCCCCCTCGCCGGTGTTCGACCGGCCGCCGATGCGGTTCATGGCGATGGCCAGCGTCTCGTGCGCCTCCTGGCTGATGGAGCCGTAGGACATGGCGCCGGTGGCGAACCGCTTCAGGATCGACTCGACCGGCTCGACCTCCTCGAGCGGGACGGGCGTCGCCGCCGGCCGGAGCTCCATGAGCCCACGCAGCGTCGCGAGCTGCGTGCTCTGGTCGTCGCACAGGCGCGTGAAGTCCTTGAACAGCGTGTAGCTTCCGCTACGGGTCGAGTGCTGGAGCCGGGCGATCATGTCGGGATTGACCATGTGGTGCTCGCCGTCGCGCCGCCACTGGTATTCGCCGCCCCAGTCGAGCTCGGCGCCGAGCGGCCGCTCCGGGAAGGCCTGCTCGTGACGCCGACGCACCTCGTCGGCGATCACGTCGAGCCCGATGCCGGAGACCCGAGAGACGGTGCCGGTGAAGTAGCGGTGCACCAGGTCACCGTTCAGCCCGATCGCCTCGAAGATCTGCGCGCCGGTATAGCTCTGCAGCGTCGAGATTCCCATCTTGGCCATGACCTTGAGGATGCCCTTGTTGAGCGCCTTGATGTAGTTCTTCACGGCCTTCGCCCGGTCGGTGCCGGGGAGCAGGCCCTCACCGATCATGTCGTCGAGCGTCTCGAAGGCGACCCACGGGTTGACCGCGCCGGCGCCGTACCCGATCAGCAGACACAGGTGGTGCACCTCACGCGCGTCACCGGTCTCGACGACCAGACCGCAGCGCGTCCGCTCCCCACGCCGGACGAGACAATGATGCACCGCCGCGGTGGCGAGAAGACTCGGAATGGCCGCCGTCTCTCGGCTGATCCCGCGGTCGGACAGGATGATGACGTTGTAGCCCTCGGCGATGGCCGCGCTCGCACGGCGCTGGAGGTCCTCCAGGGTGCGCTCGAGCCCGGCGGCGCCCGCGGCGACCGGGTAGAGCATGGAAAGGGTGACCGCCTTGAAGCCGCGCTCGGCGACGTGCGCGAGCTTGGCCAGATCCTCGTTCGTGATCACCGGGTCCTTCATCACGATCTGCCGGCAGGACTCCGGCTCGGGCTCGAGGAGGTTCCGCTCGGGACCGACGGTGGACTCCATCGAGGTCACCAGCTCCTCTCGGATCTGATCGAGAGGCGGGTTGGTCACCTGGGCGAAGAGCTGCTTGAAGTAATCGTAGAGGGGACGGGGACGATTCGAGAGTACGGCCAGCGCGGTATCGGTGCCCATCGAACCCACCGGCTCTTCGCCGTTCTTGGCCATCGGCCCGAGCAGGATCCGCAGATCCTCGTGGGTGTAGCCGAACGCGATCTGCCGCGTCAGCACCGTCGCGTGGTCCGGCGCCGGCATCGGGTGCGCCGGGAGCTCCTCGAGGTGGACCAGGTTCTTCCGGAGCCACTCGGCGTAAGGGCGCTCGGCGGCCAGCTGGGCCTTGATCTCTTCGTCGTCGACGATGCGTCCCTTGGCGGTGTCGACGAGAAAGATCCGCCCGGGGTGCAGCCGCTCTTTCAGCAAGACATTCTCAGGCGCGATGTCGAGCACGCCGACCTCGGAGGCCATGATGACCATGTCGTCCTTGGTGACGTAGTACCGCGACGGGCGGAGCCCGTTCCGGTCCAGCACGGCGCCGATGACGGTCCCGTCGGTGAAGGCGATCGAGGCCGGCCCGTCCCACGGCTCCATCAGCGAGGCGTGGTACTCGTAGAAGGCGCGTCGTTCCGGGCTCATCGACTCGTGATTTTGCCAGGGCTCCGGGATCATCATGAGGATCGCGTGCGGCAGCGATCGCCCGTTCATCACCAGGAACTCGAGCACGTTGTCGAACGTGGCGGAGTCCGACAGCCCGTCGCGCGTCACGGGCAGGACCTTCCAGAGGTCGTCGCCGAGCGCCGCGGACCGGCAGAGCGCCTCCCGGGCGCGCATCCAGTTGATGTTGCCGCGTAGCGTGTTGATCTCTCCGTTGTGGGCGACGTAACGATACGGGTGCGCGAGCGGCCAGGACGGAAAGGTGTTGGTGCTGAACCGCTGGTGCACGAGCGCCAGCGCCGACTCCAGGTCGGGATCGGTGAGGTCGGGGTACATGGTCTCGATCTGGTCGGCGCTGAGCATCCCCTTGTAGATGAGCGTGTTCGAGCTGAGGCTCGGCATGTAGGCGAACGTGTTTTCCGGAATGTCGAGCGCCACCACGGCCTTCTCGAAGAGCTTCCGGATCACGTAGAGCTTGCGCTCGAAGTGGGCGTGGTCGCGCACGGCCGGTCCGCGGCCGATCAACACCTGGGTGATGTGCGGCTCGACGGACAGCGCGCTGGCGCCGATGAGGTGGTCGTCGGTCGGGACCTCCCGCCAGCCGAGCAGCTGCTGCCCCTCCTCGTCGACGATGGAGTGCAGGAGCGCCCGAACACGGTCCCGCTGCTCCGGGTCCCGCGGCAGGAACACGAGCCCGCAGCCGTACTCCTTGGGAGGCGGCAGGGGAATCCCCAGGCGCCCGCACTCGCGCCGGAGAAACTTGTCGGGCACCTGCAGGAGAATGCCGGCGCCGTCGCCCGTGTTCGCCTCGCAGCCGCAGGCACCTCGGTGCAGCAGGTTGATCAGGACGGAGAGCGCCTGGCGGACGATCGTGTGCGAGCGGCGGCCCTTGATGTCGACGACGAACCCGACCCCGCAGGCGTCGTGTTCGTGGCGCGGATCGTACAGGCCCTGCGCGGGTGGTGGGCCCGGCACGTTCGGTCGACGCTCGACTTCAGCCATCTCTGCATCCCCTTTGTGAAAACAGTTGCACGATAGTACCGGCAATCCCATTATTAGTCATCCCCAAAAAGTTAAATAATAAGTATCAGGAACTCTTATAATTCTGGCGTGCACCTCGAGACCCTGCGGCTCTACTGCGACGTCGTCCGCCTCCGGTCCTTCTCGCGAGGAGCGACCCAGAACTTCGTCTCCCAGTCGGCCGCGAGCCAGGCGATGCAGCAGCTCGAGGCCGAGCTGGGCGTCGCGCTCATGGACCGCACCAAGCGCCCCTTCGTCGTGACGCCCGAAGGACAGGCGTTCTACGAGGCGTGCCGGGGGCTCCTCGAGTCGTGGGACAAGGCCAAGGCCGGGATCGCGGCGGTGAAGGCCCGGGTGAACGGGACCGTGCGGGTCGCGGCGATCTACTCGGTCGGCCTGCACGACGTCAGTCGCCACATGCAGCGGTTCATGTCGCTCTACCCGGAGGCACGCGTCCAGCTCGAGTGCCTGCATCCGCACAAGGTCGTCGAGGCCGTGATGCAGGGCGAGGCGGACGTCGGGATCATGTCGTACCCGCCGGCCGACCGGGCCCTGTCGATCGTGCCGCTCCGGTCCGAGCCGATGGCGTTCGTGTGCCATCCGAATCATCGCCTGGCCCGGCGCCGGGTCGTCATGCCCCCCGACCTCAACGGCGAGACGTTCGTCGCATTCGACGCCGGCCTGACGATCCGTAAGGCCATCGACAGGGCACTTCGCCAGCACAACGTGCGGGTCAACACCGTGATGGAGTTCGACAACATCGAGACCATCAAGCAGGCGATCATCATCGCGGCCGGCGTCTCGATCCTGCCGCGCCACACCGTGCAGAACGAGGCCTCGATCCGCACGCTCGCCGTCGTGCCCATGGGTATCCCGGACCTGGTGCGACCCGTCGGCCTGATCCACCGCCGCCAGAAGCCCCTCACGCCGACGGTCAGCCGGTTCATCGAGTTGTTGAAGGACGCCAACGAGGAGCCCGCCCGGGTGGCGGCGCGCTCGTGAGGCGCCGGGCCGCGCCATTGCCGCGCTCGGAGCGACGAGTTAGGATCGGACCGGAGGAGGGACGTCATGAGTGGTGAGTTCGAGGACGAGTACTCCGCGACGATCGACGACGACCTCCGGGACAGCGATGACCTCCGCGAGACCAGAGGGGCCCTGCTGAACGACACGATCGCGGTCCTGTCGCCGGCCGACCCGATCTGCCTCTCAGAGACCGCCACGGTCCACGAGGCCGTCCAGACGATGCTGGCCCGGCGGCAGGCGGGTGTGCTGATCACCGACGCCGCAGGACGACTCACGGGCATCTTCACCGAACGCGACGTCCTCACGCGCGTCGTCGGCAAGGATCTCGATGCCCGCCGCACGCCCCTCGCGGGGGTGATGACGCGCAGCCCGGAGGCGCTGACCGCACGCGACCGGGTGGCCTACGCCATCCACTGCATGGGCGTGTCGGGCTTTCGGACGATCCCGCTGGTCGACCCGGAGGGCCGGCCGATCGGCGTCGTGACGGTGAGCGACGTCATCCGCTGGCTCGCGAACCTGTTCCCCGAGGCGGTCCTGAATCTCCGGCCCGGTGACGCCCTCAAGCACCCCCACGACGTCGACGCCGGCTGATGGGCGTCGGCAAATTCTGCGGGGGCAGGTTCAGTGGACCGACCAGGGGCCGGAATCTTGCCCGTGCTGGCCGTGTCCGATAGAATGACCGATGGTCCGCCGGTGTGGCCTGACGACCGCCGGTGGACAGCCTCTATAGCGATTTTCCCGTGCCAGGCTCGCGGGATTTGACTGCGCAAGCTGAGCGAGGAGACAGGATGCGATGGGGCAGATAGCGACTCCCGCCACCGGCGTCGAGAAGTCGCGCAAGGCGCTGGACCGTGCGGTGATCCGGTTCGCCGGGGACTCCGGCGACGGCATGCAGCTGACGGGCGAGCAATTCACGACCGAGTCGGCGTGGGCGGGCAACGACCTCGCCACACTTCCGAACTTCCCCGCCGAGATCCGGGCGCCCGCCGGCACGCTCTTCGGCGTCTCGAGCTTCCAGCTGCAGTTCGGCAGCCAACGCGTCTACACGCCGGGCGATCGGCTCGATTGTCTGGTCGCGATGAACCCGGCGGCGCTCAAGGTGCACCTGCGTGATCTCAAGACGGGCGGCCTGCTGATCGTCAACACGCAGGCGTTCGACAAGCGGAACCTGGACAAAGCCGGCTACGCGGCGAATCCGCTCGACGAGCCGGCGCTGGCCGAGCGCTACCGGCTGCACAAGGTCGACATGACGGGCCTCACCCACGAGGCCATCAAGGATCTGCCGCTCAACACGAAGGAGAAGGACCGGACCAAGAACTTCTTCGCGCTCGGCCTGGTCTCGTGGATCTACACGCGGCCGCTGGAGCCGACGCTCGTCTGGATCGAGAAGCGGTTCGCGAAGAACAAGGACATCGCCGAGGCCAACACGCGCGTCCTGAAGGCCGGCCACGCCTTCGGCGAGACGGCGGAGATCTTCGCCGAGCACTACGCGGTCGAGCCCGCCGAGATGGCGCCGGGCCTCTACCGGGCCATGACGGGCAACCGCGCTCTGGCGTGGGGCATTCTCGCGGCCGCTCAGCGGTCCAAGGTCCCGGTCGTCTACGGCGCCTATCCGATCACTCCGGCGAGCGACATCCTGCACGAGCTCGCGATGCACAAGCGCTTCCGCGTGCGGACCATCCAGGCCGAAGACGAGATCGCCGCCGTCACCGCGGCGATCGGCGCCTCGTTCGGCGGGGCGATCGGCGTCACCGCGTCGAGCGGCCCCGGCGTGGCGCTCAAGAGCGAAGGCATCGGCCTCGCCGTGACGGCGGAGTTGCCGCTCGTCGTCCTGAACATCCAGCGCGCCGGGCCGTCGACGGGCATGCCCACGAAGACCGAGCAGGCCGACCTCATGCAGGCGCTCTACGGTCGCAACAGCGAGGCACCGGTGATCGTGCTGGCGCCGGCCACACCCGGCGACTGCTTCTACATCGCCTACGAGGCCGTACGGCTCGCCGCCAAGTACATGGTGCCGGTGATCGTGCTGAGCGACGGGTTCCTGGCCAACGGCTCAGAGCCGTGGCTCATCCCCGACGTGACGAAGCTGCCGCCGATCGAGATCACGTTCCGGACGGAGCGGGAAGGCTTCTTCCCGTATCTCCGCGACCCGGCCACCCTCGCGCGGCCGTGGGTGCGGCCGGGAACGCCGGGTCTCGAGCACCGCATCGGCGGGATCGAGAAGCAGGACGTCACCGGGAACATCTCCTACGATCCGGACAACCACGACCATATGGTGCGCACGCGGGCCGAGAAGGTGCGACGCGTGGCCCAGGAGATCCCGCCGACGTCGATCAACGGCCCGGCGACCGGCGACCTCCTCGTCGTCGGCTGGGGCGGCACGTACGGCGCGATCACGGCCGCGGTCGAGCAAGCGCAGACGGCCGGGAAGTCCGTCGCCTCGGTCCACCTCCGCCACCTCAACCCCCTTCCACCGGATCTCGGCCACATCCTGCGCGAATACCGCAAGGTGCTGGTGCCCGAGATCAACAGCGGACAGCTCGTGCGGGTGCTCCGCGCCGAATACCTGGTCGACGCGGTCGGGTTCAACCGGGTCCGCGGCCTACCGCTCGCGTCCGAGGAAATCTACGAAGCCATCAACCAGCTTCTCGGGAGCAAGCCATGACCCCGAGCGGGGCCGGAGCCAAGGAAGCGCCGAAGTACACGAAGAAGGATTTCGAGTCGGACCAGGACGTGCGGTGGTGCCCCGGCTGCGGGGACTACGCCATTCTCTCGGCGATCCAGAAGACGATGCCCGACCTCGGCATTCCCAAGGAGGACATCGTGTTCATCTCGGGGATCGGCTGCTCGAGCCGCTTCCCGTACTACATGAACACGTACGGCTTCCATACGATCCACGGCCGGGCCCCGGCGATCGCGACCGGGCTTCGGGTGGCGCGGCCCGAGCTGAAGATCTTCGTGGTCACGGGCGACGGTGACGGGCTCTCGATCGGCGGTAACCACATGCTCCACGTCCTGCGCCGCAACGTGAACCTGACGATCCTCCTGTTCAACAACCGGATCTATGGGCTGACGAAGGGGCAATACTCGCCGACGAGCGAGCTCGGTAAGGTGACGAAGTCGACGCCGGTCGGCTCCACCGACCGTCCGGTCAACCCGCTCGCGTTCGCCCTGGGCTGTGGCGCGACCTTCGTGGCGCGGACCGTCGACCGGAACATCCCGCACATGGACGAGATGCTGAAGCGGGCGGCCAAGCACAGGGGTACCGGGTTCATCGAGATCCTCCAGAACTGCAACGTCTACAACGATCTGGCGTGGAACGTCATCTACGACCGGGAGTCCAAGGTCCAGCACGAGCTCCGGCTCGAGCACGGCAAGCCTCTGCTCTTCGGCCCGCCGGACGACCGGCGCGCCCTGATCATGGAGGGCGTGACTCCGAAGGTGGTTCGCGCCAAGGACGTGCCGGAAAGCACCCTCTGGATCCACGACGAGACGAACGTGAACGCCGCCAAGCTCCTGGCCGATCTCTTCGCGCCGGACTTCCCGATCCCGGTCGGCGTGCTCACGGCCGTCGAGGCCCCGGTGTACGAGGACCTCATGCTCGAGCAGGAGCAGAAGGCCATCGCCGAGCGCGGCCCGGGCGACATCGCCAAGCTGCTGACCTCGGGAGACACCTGGAAGATCTCGTAGGTCCCTCGAGGGGGCACCCCGCGTCATGCCCCTGAGCCGCACCGTCCTCGCGGATCTCGAGCGGATCGTCGGCGCCGATGGTCTCGTGCACTCGGCCGAGGGTCGTCTCGTCTACGAGTGCGACATGCACACCTTCTACAAGGGCGCCCCCGACGCCGTGGCCTTGCCGACCCGTGCCGAGCAGGTCGTCGCCATCGTGGGCCTCTGCCGGCGCGAGCGGGTGCCGATCGTGCCGCGCGGCTCGGGTACCGGACTGATCGGCGGGGCCATGGCGCCGCTCGGCGGTGTGATGATCGGCACGAACCGCATGGACCGAATCCTTGAAATCGACCTCCCGAATCGGTGCGCCACGGTCGAGCCGGGCTTGATCAACCTCGCTCTCACGCGAGAGGTCGCAAGTCGCGGATATTTCTTCGCACCTGACCCCTCGAGCCAGATGGTCTCCTCGATCGGGGGTAACGTCGCCACCAATGCCGGCGGGCCGCACTGCCTCAAGTACGGGATCACCACGAACCACGTCCTCGGGCTCGAGCTCGTGACCGGGGCCGGCGAGCTGGTGACGCTCGGGGGCAAGGCGGCCGAGCGCCCGGGCTACGACCTCGTGGGCGTGGCCGTCGGCTCGGAGGGCACATTCGGCATCGTCACCGCGGTCACGGTCCGGCTCCTCCACGCGGCCGAGGCGGTGAAGACCATCCTCGCCTCGTTCACGGCGATCGAAGACGCCTCGGAGGCGGTCTCCGCGATCATCGCCGCCGGCATCGTGCCCGCGGCGCTCGAGATGCTCGACGAGCTCATGATCCGGGCGATCAACGAGGGCACGGGGGCCGGCTACCCCAAGGACGCGGCCGCCGTCCTTTTGATCGAGCTGGACGGCCCGGCCGCGGAGGTCGAGGCGCAAGGGGAGCGGGCCGCGCGCATCTGCTGGGAGCGCGGCGCCCTCGAGGTGCGCGTCGCCGCCGACGTCGCCGAGCGCGCGCTGCTCTGGAAGGGACGGAAGGAGGCTGCGGGAGCCGTGGGACGGCTGGCACCGACCTATCTCCTGCAAGACGCCGTGGTCCCGCGCTCGAAGCTCCCGGCGATCATGCGCGAGCTGATCGCGATCGGCGCTCGGTACCGCGTTCAGATCGCCAACGTCTTCCACGCCGGCGACGGCAACCTCCACCCGCTGATCCTCTACGACGACCGCGTCCCGGATGAGCTCGAGCGGGCGAAGGCGGCGAACGAGGATCTCCTGCGCGCCTGCATCGCGATGGGCGGCACGGTCACGGGCGAGCACGGCGTCGGTCTGGACAAGGCGAAGAACCTCCCGTTCCAGTACGCCGACGCCGACCTGAACTTCATGTACCGGCTGAGGCGGGCCTTCGATCCCGACGCGATCATGAACCCTGGCAAGCTCTTACCCTCACACCCCGCCTGCGGCGAAGGGTTCCGCCCGGCACGGCCGCGCGTGCCCGACGGCGCCTGGATCTAGGCCCGCGATGCCCGTCGCGGCGCGCTCGATCGGCGAAGCCTTCGTCACGATCGCCGGTCGCGACCGGGTGCGCGACGACGACGACGCCCGCGCGGCCGCGGCGGTCGACGGGCAGGTCCCACGCTGGGTCGTGCGTCCCGCTTCGATCGACCAGCTGAGCCGCGTGCTGGCCCTCGCCCAGGACGGGGGACTGGCCGTCCTCCCCCGGGGCGCCGGGAGCGCGCTCGAGCTCGGGAATCCTCCGTCGCGCGCGGACGTGGTGGCCGACCTCTCCGGTCTGGATAGTGTGGTCGAGTACAACCCCGACGACCTCACCATCACTGTGGAGGCGGGGATCGTCGCGGGCGCTCTGGCGACCCTGCTCGCCCCGCACCGACAGTTCCTGCCGCTCGATCCGCCGGGCGCAGCGGCCCGCACCCTGGGCGGCATCACGGCGACCGGCGCGAGCGGACCTCTCCGCACGCGGTACGGCACACCGCGCGACCTGCTGCTCGGCGTGCGCTTCGTTCAGGCCGACGGTGTCGTGACCTGGGGCGGGTCGAAGGTCGTGAAGTCGGTGAGCGGCTACGACGTCCCGAAGCTGATGGTCGGGGCGCTCGGCACGCTCGGCGTCCTCGGCGAGCTGACGCTCCGGCTCCATCCGCTGCCGGACTCGGAGCGCTCGTGGCTCATCCTGCTGGAATCGGCCGAGGCGGCGCAGGCGCTCGTCGAGCGCCTCGTCGATTCGCCGCTCCAGCCGAATCGGATCGAGTTCTTCAACGGCCGGGCGCTACGACTGCTTCCGGCGGAGCCGGCGATCGCGGGCGTGGCGGTCTCGATCGGGAGCGTCGCGGACGCGGTCCGGGAGCAGGGCGAGCGCTTGAGCGCAATGGCGAAGGCCGGGGGAGCGCGAATCGTGCCGCTGCCGGAAGGGTTCTGGAGCGCGGCGGAGTCCGCGCTGGCGTGTCCGGGCGGCTGGACGGTTCTCCACGTAGCGTCGCTCGCCGGCCGACTCGCGGACACCGCCGGCGCGATCGAGAGCGCCGCGCGCGCGGCCGCGCCCCGGGTCGAGGTGCGGCTCAGCGGGGGCGCAGGGCTGGGAACGTTCCGTGCCCTCGTCGGTGACGCGAGCGTCGCCGAGACGGCCGCGGTCACGACGCGCGTGCGCGCCCGGGTCGCGGAGCTCGGGGGCGGCGTCGTCGTCGCGCGCGGTCCGGCCGAGCTCCGGAGGGCCGTGGACCCCTGGGGGCCGGTCGAGCCGGGGCCCTTCGCCCTCATGCGAGCGCTCCGGGACGAGTTCGATCCCAAGCGCGTGCTGAACCCCGGGCGCTTCGTCGGCGGCCTCTGATGGCGACCGCCTTCCGCGGCGCCGACGCTCCCGATCTCGACGAGATCAGGAAATGCGTGCACTGCGGAATCTGTCTTCCGCAGTGTCCGACATACCGGGTGCTCGGCGAGGAGATGGACTCTCCCCGTGGTCGCATCTACCTGATGCGCGCGGCGGCCGAGGGCCGGGTGGGGCTCAGCGAGACCTTCCAGCGCCATCTCGACCTCTGTCTGGGCTGTCGCGCGTGCGAGACCGCGTGCCCATCCGGCGTCAGGTTCGGATCGCTCCTGGAGGCGACGCGCGCCCAGCTCCGTCGTCACGGCCCGCCGGCAAAGCAACGGCTTCTCGAGGCGTTCGTGTTCGCGGTCTTTCCCGAGCCCGCGCGGCTGGGTGCGGCCCTGGCGGCGTTCAAGATCTACAAGCGTTCCGGGCTCCGAGCGCTCGTACAGGCGACGGGCGTGCTGCGCCTGCTCCCGCGGCTGGCGGCGATGGAGGCGCTCCTCGACGATGTTCCCCCGGCGGCGCCGATGCCCGAGGTCGTTCCCGCCCGGGGACACGCCGTTGGGCGGGTTGGGCTCCTCACGGGCTGCGTCCAGCGCCACCTCTACCCGGGCGTGAACCGGGACACGGGGCACCTCCTGTCGCTCGCCGGCTTCGAGGTCGTGATCCCGCGCGCGCAGGGGTGTTGTGGCGCCCTCGAGCTTCACGCCGGGCGACTGGACGCCTACGCCTCTCGCGCCCGGGCGCTCGCCGCGGCCTTTCCCGACGACCTCGACTTCGTCGTCACCAACGCGGCGGGCTGCGGCTCGGCGATGAAGGAATACGGTCACCGGATGCCCGACCTCGCGGGTTTCGCGACGCGGGTCCGCGACGTCACGGAGCTCCTGGCCGGTGCCGATCTGCGGCTGGGGCCCCTCGATCTCACGGTGACGTACCACGACGCCTGCCATCTGGTCCACGGCCAGCGCGTGCGAGGGGAGCCCCGCCGGCTGCTCCAGCGGATCCCCGGGCTCAGGCTCGTCGAGCTGACCGACAGCGATCTCTGCTGCGGCAGCGCGGGCATCTACAATCTCCTCGAGCCCGGGATGGCGGGTGAGCTGCTCGACCGAAAGCTCGCCCGCATCGCCGAGACCGGCGCTCGGGTGGTCGCGGCGGCGAACCCGGGTTGCCTCCTCCAGATCGCCCGGGGGTGTCGCGAGCGCGGTCTGGACGTGACGCTCGTTCATCCCGTAGAGTTGCTGGCGAGAGCGGCCGATGCGTATCAGGGTTAAGGATCACGCGAAGCTCCAGCCCGACAAGATGGCGAAGGTCGCCCTGGCGACCACACCGCGGGCGCAGCTGGACCTCTATTGCGTGGCGCCCGGCCAGGACCAGAAGCCGCACACGCACGGGGATCAAGACAAGTTCTACGTCGTCCTGGAGGGCCGCGGGCGCTTTCGGCTCGGGGCGGCCGAGCACGTCCTGGAGGCCGGAGACGCGCTCGTCGCGCCCGCCGGGGTCGAGCACGGGCTCGTCAACGACGGCGCCACACCACTCCTCGTCGTCGTCCTGGTGACTCCGCCGCCGCGCCACGCATGACCGGTCGCCGCCGCGCGTCGCTGATGGTGACCTGCCTCGGCGACCTGTTCTTTCCCGAGGTCGGCGTGTCGATCGTGCGCCTGCTCCGGACGCTCGATGTCCCTGTCGACGTGCCGCCTGGCCAGACGTGCTGCGGCCTTCCGCTCTTCAATTCGGGCTATCACACCGAGGCCGCGGCGGTCGCCCGGCGAACGGTCTCGCTCTTCGCGGACTCGGAGCACGTCGTCGTGCCGTCGGGCTCCTGCGCCTGGATGATCAAGCACGAGTACCCCGGGCTCCTGTCAGGTAAGGGGCTGGCGCGTGAGGCGGGAGAGCTCGCGGCGCGCACCCACGAGTTCTCGCAGTTCCTGGTCAAGGTGCTCGGCGTCACGGAGCTCGGCTCGACCGTGGCCGGGCGTGTCACCTATCACGACTCGTGTCATCTCCTCCGGGGGCTCCACGAGTCCCAGAGCCCGCGGACCCTCCTCGGAGGGCTCAGGGGCGTCGAGCTCGTCGATCTGCCGGGCGCCGACGAGTGCTGCGGCTTCGGCGGCTCGTTCGCCGTGCGGCTGCCCGAAGTGTCGTCGCAGATCCTCGCCAAGAAGCTCGCGAACGTCGAGGGCACCGGCGCCAGCTGTCTCGTCGCGTGCGACGCCGGGTGCCTCATGCAGATGAGGGGCGGGCTCACCCGCCGCAAGTCGAGGGTGCGGGCGCTCCATCTCGCGGAGCTGCTCGACGGAGACCGGCGGTGAGCGACGACGTGCTCGCGGTCCCGTTCCGGCAGCGCGCCGGCAGCGCGATGAAGGACGCGTTTCTCCAGGAAGCCTTGACGATCGCCACCACCAAGTTCATCGGGCTCCGCCGCGAGGCCTTCGAGGACTTTCCGGAGGGCGAGACCCTCCGCAACCGGGCGCGCGCGATCAAGGAGGCCACCCTCCAGCGTCTCGACCATCATCTCGAGACGCTCATCGGGAACATCGAGCGGCTCGGCGGCCACGTCCACTACGCGGCGACCTCCGAGGAGGCGCGCTCGATCATCGTCGACATCGCGCGCCGAACGGGCGCGCGGATGGCGGTGAAGTCGAAGTCGATGGCGACCGAGGAGATCCACCTCAACGAGGCCCTCGAGCGCGCCGGGATCACGCCGGTCGAGACGGACCTCGGCGAGTACATCATCCAGCTCGCCCACGAGCGTCCCTCGCACATCATCGCGCCGGCGATTCACAAGACGAAGGCCCAGGTGGCCGCCCTCTTCGGCCGGGAGCTCAAGCGCCCGGTGGAGGCCGATCCGGAGGTCCTGACCCGGATCGCCCGCGGCGAGCTGCGCGAGAAGTTCCTCCAGGCGGACCTCGGGATCACCGGCGCCAACTTCGCGGTGGCCGACACGGGGACGGTCGTCCTCGTCACCAACGAGGGCAACGGCCGGATGGTCACCTCGCTGCCGCGGGTCCACGTGGCGGTGATGGGGGTCGAGAAGGTCGTGCCCTCGCTGACCGACCTCATGGTCTTCCTGGCGATCCTCGCGAAGAGCGCGACTGGCCAGAAGCTCTCCGTGTACACCTCGCTGGTGGGGGGACCGCGACGGCCGGGCGAGCTCGAAGGGCCTGAGGAGTTCCACCTGGTCCTGCTCGACGGCGGCCGGATCGCGCAGCTCGGGGGACCGTTGCGCGAGGCGCTCTCCTGCCTGCGCTGCGGCGCCTGCCTCAACGTGTGTCCGGTGTACCGGCAGATCGGCGGCCACGCCTACGGCCACACCTATCCCGGTCCGATCGGCATCCTCCTGACGGCCATGCTCGAGGGCGCGCCCGCGGTCAAGGATCTGGCCCATGCCTCCACGCTCTGTGGTGCCTGCGCCGAGGCGTGTCCGGTGCGCATCGACATTCCCCGCATGCTGATCGAGCTGCGCCGCGAGGTGGACGACACGAAGATCGCGCCATGGGCCGAGCGCGTCGCGTTCAAGCTGCTGGCCCGGCTGCTCCGGCACCCCGGGCTGTACCGCCTCGCGGCCAGAGCCGGTCGCGTCCTGCAGCGGCCATTCGCCACCGAGGGGACGGTCAGCCGGCTCCCGTTCTTCTTCGACGAATGGACCCGCACGCGGGATCTGCCGGCTGTGGCGGCACGCACCTTCCAGGAGCGGTGGGCCTCCGAGAAGGACCTCCGGCCGTGACCACCAAGGCCGAGTTCCTCGAGAGAATCCGTGACCAGATGCGCACGACGCCGGGCCTGTTCCCCGCCTCCGCCGCCCGGCGCCCGGAGCATCCGGCCGCCGAGGCCGAGACGATCCGCCGGGAGCTCGTCGAGCGTTGGCCCGAAACCTTGAAGACGTTCCGTCTCGAGTTCGAGCGCGTGGGCGGAGTGTTCCACCGCGTCGCGTCCCTCGACGCGGTACCAGCCGTCGTCGGCCGTCTCGCGCACGAGCGCGAGGCGCGCGAGCTGGTGACCTGGCACTCCGCGGCGCTCGGCGCCGATCTGGCGCAGGCACTCGAGGCTTGCGGGCTCGCCGTCCACCAGATGCCGGCGGGGGAGGTCGTTGGCACCGAGCGGGAGCGGCTCCGAGCGATCGCGGCCCGCGCCGACCTCGGGCTGACCGGCGTCGACCTCGCCATCGCCGAGACCGGCACACTGGTCCTAGTGTCGGGTGCCGGGCGGCCCCGCTCGACGTCCCTGCTGCCGGCGTGTCACATCGCCGTCTTCGACCGCACGGCGCTCGTCGAATCGCTGCGCCAGGTCGGCGTGATTCTCGAGGCCTGGCACGAGGCCGGCGCGCCCGCGACCGGCGCTGCCATCAACTTCATCACCGGCCCCAGCCGGACCGCGGACATCGAGCTCACCCTGACGCGCGGCGTGCACGGGCCCAAGGAAGTGCACGCGATCTTCGTCGAGCAGGACATTCGTGGCTGAGCGGTACTTCACGGCCGCCGACGTGGAGGCGCTGATCCCGAAGCTCGCACGAATCATGGAGCGCGTGATGTCGGCGCACACCGAAGCGGGGGCCGCGCGGGCCCGGCTGCAGGCCGAGCAGCAGCGGATCGCCGTCGCCGGCGGCGCCGTGCTCGACCGCGGGGCCTGGCGCGCCGAGAAGCAACGCATCGAGCGGCTGACCGGCGAGATCCAGCACGGGCTCGACGAGATCGTGGCGCTCGGCGGCGCGCCCAAGGACCTCGGCCTCGGCCTGGTCGACTTTCTTCACCTCCGCGACGGGCGAGAAGTCAACCTCTGCTGGAAATACGGCGAACGCGAGATCCGCCACTGGCACGGCCTGGACGAAGGCTACGCCGGGAGGAAGCCACTCTGATGACGTACGCCGCCGTCCTGTTCGATCTCTTCGACACGCTGGTCCGCTTCGATCGCGAGCGCATGCCCGAGATCCGGATCGCCGGCAAGACGGTGCGCTCGTCCGCCGGGATGCTGCACGCCATCTTGAAGACGCAGGCGCCCCAGATCGACCTCGAGCGGTGCTACGACGCGCTGGGCGAGAGCTGGCGTGAGGCCGAGCGGCTGCGCGCGCTCGACCATCGCGAGGTGCCGGCCGCCGCGCGCTTCGCCCACTTCTTCCGCCGGCTCGGGCTGGACGAGGCCGCGCTGCCGGCCGGATTCGGGCGGGCGCTGATCGACGCCCACCGCGGCGCGCTCGGGCGCGCCGCCGAGTTCCCGGCGCATCACGGTCCGCTGCTGCGCCGGCTCGCCGAGCGCTACCGGCTGGCGGTCGTCTCGAACTTCGACTACACGCCGACCGCGCTCGACATTCTCGAGCGCGCCGGCGTCGTGGAGCTATTCGAAACCATCGTCGTGTCGGACGAAGTCGGCTGGCGCAAGCCGAGACGCGATATCTTCGACGCGGCGCTCGGCCGCCTCGGCGTGAGGGCCGAGGAGTCGCTCTTCGTCGGCGATCGCGCCGACATGGACGTGCTCGGGGCCCAGCGCATCGGCATGGACGCCGCGTGGATCAACCGGGACGGCGAGCCCTTGCCGTCCGGGGTCGCGGCGCCGACCTACGAGATCCGCGACCTGGGCGAGCTGGCCGCGATCCTGAAACTCTGAGGGGCATACCTGTATCTTAAGGAGAGCGGGTAGATCGGGCGGGCGGAGCCGAGGTCGCGCCTTTCTCGGGCCACCCTCGGTTCAAGCCGGCCTCGAGGTCCCCGCGACAAACTATCTATGGCCACGCGTAAAGTGATCATCATCGGGTCGGGGCCGGCCGGTTACACGGCGGCCGTGTACGCGGCGCGCGCGAACCTCGCGCCGCTCATGCTCACGGGAGCGCAGTACGGCGGCCAGCTCATGCTGACGACGCTCGTCGAAAACTACCCCGGGTTCGTCGAGGGCATCCTGGGGCCCGAGCTGATGGAGACGATGCAGAAGCAGGCCGCGCACTTCGGCACCGAGATGATCCCCCAGGACGTGACGGCGGTGGATTTCTCCCGGCGTCCGTTCGTCGTCGAGGCCAGCGACCAGCGCTTCGAGGCGAACGCCGTCATCATCGCCACCGGCGCCTCGGCCAAGCTCCTGGGCCTGCCGGCCGAGTCGAAGCTGATGGGGCGCGGCATCTCGACCTGCGCGACCTGCGACGGCTTCTTCTTCAAGGACCAGAACATCATGGTCGTCGGCGGCGGGGACTCCGCGCTGGAGGAAGCGCTCTTCCTGTCCCGCCTCGGCCGGCGGATAGACGTCGTCCACCGTCGCGACGCGCTCCGCGGCTCGAAGATCATGCAGGAGCGCGCGTTCAAGAACCCCAAGATCGAGTTCCTCTGGAACACGGTGGTCGACGACGTCCTCGACGTCGACAAGGGGAAGGTCACGGGCGTCCGCCTGAGGAACGTGAAGACCGACGCCCGCGAGGAGCGGGCGGTGGACGGGCTCTTCGTCGCGATCGGTCACCAGCCGAACACGCAGATCTTCCGCGGGCAGGTCGAGCTCTTGCCCAACGACTACGTCAAGGTCAAGCCCGGGACCACGCAGACCAGCGTGCCCGGCGTCTTCGCGGCGGGCGACGCCCAGGACTTCACGTACCGCCAGGCGGTGACCGCGGCCGGCACCGGCTGCATGGCGGCGCTCGAGGCCGAGCGGTACCTGGAGGCCACGGAATCCCGCTAGGTGCGGTATCATGTCCCCGGCCGCGAGCGCATCGGGACGAACGGCTCGCACCACAAGGAGAGCGCCGAGATGACCGTGCCGGTCACTGTCTACAGCAACGTCGGCTGAGGGCCCTGCCACAAAGCGATGGAGTATCTATCGCAAAAGGGCATCCCGTTCATCGAGCGGAACGTCGGCCGCGATCCCAAGGCGCGCGAGGAGTTGATGGCGCTCGGCCTGACATCGCTGCCGGTGCTCCTCATCGGCGACAAGCGGCTCACCGGCTTCAACCCGACCCAGATCGATGCGGCGCTGAACGCGTCGTAGTCGCGGAGACGGTATGCACGAGCCCTCGGCCGGCAACATCGACAAGATGTGGGCGTACGCTCGGAAGTACTCCGAAAAGTCGGGCACGTCGCTCCACCCCGACCGGACCGTCACCGAGACGGTCGTGACCGGCCTCGCCCGGCACATCGAGCAGGTGGGCAAACCCCTCTGCCCCTGCAACTTCTATCCGGATCCGGCGGCCGAGGCGAAGCAGCGTCGGTGGATCTGCGCCTGCGACGAAATGCAGAAGTACAAATACTGCCACTGTCTTCTCTTCGTGAACTCCGAGGGCCTGCCCATCACCGAGTACCTTCCCGAGGGTCACGAAGGGCGGGAGGCCTACGGCATCGTGCGGGACGAGAGCCCGGACAAGGGTCGCGCGATGGCCAAGGTCCTCGATCGGCACCAGTCCGAAGCTTCGCCGAGCGGCTAGCGCCGACTGCTCGGCCCCTCGCGTGGCCTTTGGCGGGAAAGCCGGGCGGCTCACGTCCCTACGCGGGCGCTACGACTCCTACCACCGACATCACGACTCTCGTGATGTGCACGCTACCGACGAGACGCAGAACAGTCTTTGCGTACGCGAAATCCGTCGCGATGTCCAGGGAGCAGAGGAAAAAGAGGCTGTAGAACGCCCCCGGACGTGTCTCCGACCATACCCGCAGACGCTGCACGAGCGAACCTCTGCGGAGTAGCTCGTTGACCACTAGAACGGTTGCGATCGCGAGGACGGCTCCCGCCAGGATATCGGTCGCATAGTGGCGCCCAAAATATAGCCGTGGGAGGCAGACAATAGCGAAGCCGTGAAGAGCCGCGAGGAGGCCGAGCGTTCTCGAAACCAGCCAAAGACCGACCGCGAGAGAGAACAGCACGGCCGCATGGCCGCTCGGAAAGGACGTCGCTTCGGGCACGTGGATCATACCGTCCGGTAGGTACGGCATTTGAAAGGCAACCGCCTGATCCATGGCTGGTCTCGCTCG
>Ga0137394_10000149_pt1 | contig 47886 bp, 42 predicted proteins | sample czobulk116metaG_FD_108278 | JGI IMG/M metagenome (GOLD analysis project Ga0137394, IMG submission 108278) | Vadose zone soil microbial communities from Angelo Coast Range Reserve, California, USA - czobulk1.16 metaG | ecosystem: Environmental > Terrestrial > Soil > Vadose zone | place: USA... | reverse complement strand
GTTTGAGGAAGAGTTGGAGCACCTTCACTCGCATCTGGTGCTTGCCTCGGATGCCGATCTATCGATTCTTATTACCGAGGGACCCTCGCACATAAACCTGATTGCCGAGATTTCCAATCAGGGCCACGAACTGATTGGTTCCGTGACGGTTCCCAAAGGTCAGTTTACGGCCGCCGAACGCACAGCGATGGCTCTCCGACTCGACCACCAACTCCTCTGGCAGCAACCCGAAATGATGTTCGGCCTTGCTCGGTCGAATGATCCAACCGGCAAGCCGGACGTTATGCTGGTCCTTGGGAGGGAAAATCTTTCTCTTTACCGGTGGAACCAGGAGAAGTGGCTTCCTAAGGACTCTGCGCCGCTGCCCCATAGCAAACTGCCCCAGAGGGCCCTGCGCGGCGAAATCCATTTGCAAGATCATTTTTTCCAGTTTCATTTGCCAGGCATCGAATGCGATGGTGATGCTTGGCAAAAGCTCTCCTTCGAATGCGAGGAACGAACGGGGATTTGGCGCGCGGATTTTGATCCCCTGTTGCCGTTCAGCTTGGATCCTGGGCGCAGCTTTTTTGCGGTCGATCCTCATTACATCGGTCCCAAGAGATTTTCGCTTGCAGGCTTTTTTAGTGCGGCACTCTCCCAGTACTCCCAAGGGGACTTCCAGTATCAGATGACTCTTGCAGGCGCTGACGGACATACCTACGTCTATCTATCGGGGAACGAAAAAGAAAACATCCCGGAATCAGTCGAACGCCTTCCCGTGGAATGGGGGAGTGATCTGGTCTCATTCTCCGTCAATTGTCGCGAAGAACTGCTGGTAGTGGCCAGCGGCGCGCACGACGACACGTCACGGGATACGCTCCAGGGATTTGACGTGGATCCCCGGGCAGTCACTCCGGTTACGACTGTCACGGAGTTTCCCGGTCCAATCCTCTCTCTCAGGAATGCGAGTGAATCTGAGGCGATTGCCATCGCATTCAATCTGACGACGGGAAATTACGAGGCCTATCGTGTCACGATGGCGTGTAGCGAGTAAACGGCTGGCCCTGACGGTGTTGTTTTGCGCAACAGTTGCTTCTCCTTTACAGTGCGCCGAACGCCAGCGGTATGGGGGAACACTGCGGATGGAATTGCATGCGGCGTCGGTGTCGCTGGATCCCAGGAAGTGGAGAGTGGGGAGCACGGAGTCTGCCACGGATGAGAAGATGGGCGCGTTGGTTTTCGACCGGCTTGTAGCGCTGGACAGTTATGGGAGATTTCAGCCGCAATTGGCGATGGAGTGGTCGCACGACGCGGCATTCAAACGGTGGGAGTTCACCTTGCGCGCAAACGTTAAGTTTTCAGATGGTGCGGTGCTGAACTCGGCGGACGTGGTGGCTGCGCTTCAGCCGTTGCTTCCGGACGGACAACAGATTTCGGCGTCAGGGGACAACGTGGTGATTCAATCCGCGTCGGCGATGCCGGATCTGCTCGAAGAGCTGGCTTCCGGCCGTTTTTTTGTTTATCGCCTGCTGCCGGATGGAACGTTGATGGGTACGGGACCATTTTTTGTTGCCGAGACGGCAAACAGAAGCCCCGGTCCGTCAAGTTCATCAACTGCGGCAGCTGATTCGGCGGCTTCTGCGCCCGGCGGGAATAAGACGACGCATTTGCATTTCCGCGCAAATGAAGAAACTTGGTCCGGGCGTCCATTCCTTGACGCCATTGAAGTGACGCTGGGGGTGCCGCCGCTGCGACGGCTTTTTGATCTGCAATTGGGAAAGGCTGACTTGGTCGAGCTAGCTCCCGAGCTGGTGCGCAGAGCGATGCAGGACAATCAGCGTGTGTGGTCCTCGGCGCCCGTGACTTTTTATGGGCTGCGTTTTGACGATACGCCGCCAGCGGTTGCGGATGCGAAGCTGCGGGAGGCGATGTCGCTCTCGCTCGACCGTCAGACCATGGCCAACGTGTTGCTGCAAAAGCAAGCGGAACCTGCATCGGCACTTCTGCCACAGTGGCTCTCGGGATATGCTTTCCTCTTCACTACGGAGACGAACATCGACCGCGCCAAAGAGATTCGCGCCACGCTCCCCGCAAACCTGGCGGCCGCCACAGCTCGGCTGCGGCTCGGCGTGGACGCGCCGGGTGACCTCGCGAAACTTCTGGGTGAACGCGTCGCGGTGAACGCTCGGCAGGCAGCGATTCTGGTGCAAGTTGTGAACCGTCCTGTGACCCACGACGCGACGAGCACTTCGAGCGATCCGGCCAATGGCGTTCATCTTTTTTCTTGGCACTATTCGTCGCTTTCGCCTAGGGTGGAACTGGAATCGATGGTGTCCACGCTCAAGTTCGGCGAATCAACCGAGACCGCAATGTCTTCGACGGATCCCGAACAGCTCTATGCGCGCGAGAAGAAGTTGCTCGAGGAACGCCATGTTTTGCCGTTGGTCGCGCTGCCGGAATATATCGGCCTCGGCCAAAAGGTTCGCGACTGGATACCGGCACGATGGGGTGAATGGCGCCTCGCCGATGTGTGGCTCGATCTTACTGAGCCCAGCTTCGCGCACCCTGACAACCCAAACGGAACGGCAACTCCTGCCGCTCAACCACTCGCTGGGTCCCCCGGAGCCAAGCCATGAGCTTCCGAACGAAATTGCTAATGGTGGTACTGCTCACCATCTTTGCGTCCGTCTCGGTGGTTGCTTATGCCGTGACGCATTACACGCAGGCGGCGTTCGAGGCAATGGACGCGGAGCGCACCGAAGCTCTGGTTGCACAATTCAAAAAGGAGTTCGTCCAGCGTGGGGAAGAAATCGCCCATCAAGCAAAGAACATAGCGGAAGCCAACTTTACCGAGCGCATGGCGATTGATCTGTCCCGTCCCAATGCCGACCAGTCTCTTTATGTGCGCGACGCAGTCGGCTCTGCTCAAGAGCACGGGCTGGACTATGTGGAGTTTGTAAATCATGACGGTGTACTCATTTCGTCGGCGCAGTTTCCCGCTCGTGTCGGCTATAAGAACGACTGGGTGACCTCGGTAAAGGATTGGAATGACACTCCGGCATTCTTGAAGAAAGAAGAACTGCCCGACGGCGTGTCGCTCTCCCTCAGCGTAGTTCGTACCAACAACACCGTAGCGGACAAGAGTTTGTACATCATCGGGGGACACCGGCTGGATAAGAATTTCCTTGCTTCGCTGGTTTTGCCCACTGGAATGCGGGCGCTTATCTATACCAACCTCGAGCCCACCTTTGTTCCTACATCCTTGATGGCGGAGAAGATCGATGCGGAGCAAGCGGAGCGGTTCGCTCCGCTCGTCGAGCAATTGCAGAAGCAGCCGCAGCCTGTGGTGCGAACGATTGAGTGGACCAGAGATCCGGCCGATGCGGAAACGTTTCATGCCATCCCCTTGACCGGCCGCAACAATGAACTGCTGGGCATCTTCTTCGTCGGCAGCTCGCGAAAAGAACTGGTAATGTTGACCCGCCAAATCCTGAAAATTGCCGCTGCGGTCGCGGCCGCCGCGCTATTGATCGGATTGCTCGTGAGCTTCTGGGTTTCGGCGCGGATCACTAAACCGGTCGAAGAACTTGCCGAAGGCGCGCGCGAGGTTGCCGGCGGAAGATGGGATACGCGCATCGATGTTCGCGGACGCGATGAGATCGGCCAGCTCGCCGAAGCCTTCAATCACATGACGCAAACGCTTGCGGCGCAGAAGGAGCACCTGGTGCAAACCGAGCGCGTTGCCGCGTGGCGCGAACTGGCGCGGCGTCTCGCGCACGAGTTGCGCAATCCGCTCTTTCCCATGCAGATTACCGTTGAAAATTTGCAGAAAGCCCGCCAACTGGACGCCAAGCAATTCCTGGAAGTGTTCCACGAGTCGACGGCGACTTTAAAAGCGGAACTTGCCAATCTCAATACCATTGTTGGGCGGTTCAGCGATTTCTCAAAGATGCCCGCACCGCAGTTTGTGCGCGTGAATGTGAATGAGGCGCTGCGCAATGCGGTGCGTCTATTCGAGCCGCAATTCAACGAAGTGGGTAAGCCCACGATCACCCCGGAGTTGTTCCTGACTGAGCCTTTGCCTGATATCGACGCAGACCCCGACCTACTCCACCGCGCGTTTCAGAATCTGGTGCTGAATGCGCTGGACGCCATGCCTGCCGGCGGGACGCTGACGCTGAGAACTTCGGAACAGGATGGCAATGTGCGTGTCGAGGTGGCCGACACCGGCAAAGGCCTGACTCCGGAAGAGTGCTCGCGGCTGTTTACACCGTATTACACGACGAAGTTGCAAGGGACTGGGCTTGGGCTCGCTATCGTGCAGTCGGTGGTCAGCGATCATCACGCCACCATTTCGGTGACGAGCGATGAGGGCCGCGGTACGGCTTTTCAAATCGAGTTCCCGCAGCGCCAAGCCGGGCATGGCGCGACACCGCGCGAGGCGGCGCCGGAATCCAAGAGCACGCCGTCGACTCTGGCCGCGGCTTCCGACTAACCCTTCACAAAGGACCGAAGCTTGCCCCGCAAAGCTCACCTTCTCATCGTTGACGACGATCCCAATACGCTGGCCTCGCTGTCCCGCGCTTTCCGGCTGGCGGGTCATGAAGCGACCGTTTGTGACAACGCCGCTCGTGCGGTCGAACTCCTCAGATCGGAATCGTTCGACGTGATACTCTCCGACGTGGTCATGCCCGGCAGGAGCGGCCTCGAATTGCTCGAGGATTTGAAGAAGGCCGGCGTGAAGACTCCCATCGTGCTCATTTCCGGGCAAGCAAATATCGAAATGGCGGTGAAAGCCACGAAGCTGGGCGCCCTCGATTTTCTGGAGAAGCCGCTTTCCACGGACAAACTGCTCGTGACGGTGGAAAATGCGCTGCGGTTGTCGCGGCTCGAAGATGAAAACCGCGAACTGCGCCATCGCCTGGGAAAACACGAGCTAATCGGTTCTGGTCCGGCGATGAAGAAGTTGATTGCGCAGATCGATCGTGTCGCCGCGAGCGAGACGCGCGTCTGCATTCTCGGCGAGACCGGCACAGGAAAGGAGCTGGTGGCGCGCGCGATCCATGAAAAATCGCCGCGGCGAGAACACCCGTTCATCACGCTGAATTGCGCGGCCGTGCCCGCGGAATTGATTGAGTCGGAGCTCTTCGGACACGAAAAAGGGGCCTTCACCGGCGCCGCGGTCAGGCATGTGGGCAAATTCGAACAAGCCGACGCCGGGACGCTTTTTCTGGATGAAATCGGTGACATGCCGGTGGCCATGCAGGCAAAGTTGCTGCGCGTGCTGGAAGAAGGCGAAGTCGAGCGCGTCGGCGGCGACAAACCCATCAAAGTGAATGTGCGCGTGGTCGTTGCCACGCATCGCAACCTGGAAGATCTTGTGAAGCAGAACGGCTTTCGGCGCGACCTTTTCCACCGCATTTATGTCTTTCCGCTGGCGCTGCCGCCCTTGCGCGAGCGCCCGGAGGATTTTCCCGGCCTGGTTGCGCACTTCGCGCGCCAGGTGGCGGCGCAAAACGGCTGGAAAGAAAAAATCTTCACCGAAGAGGCCATTGGGGAATTGCGCAAATACGGCTGGCCCGGAAATGTCCGCGAACTCCGCAACGTGGTGGAACGTCTGATCCTGCTTGCTTCGGAAGAGAACGTTGCAGCTGGCGATGTCCGTCTCGTTCTCCCCACTGCGGACTCTCCATCCGGCGGTCCAAGAGCCTCCTCGGCTGGAAATTCAACGGGCACGCTGGCCGAACGCACGGAATCTTTCGAAAAGGAAGTGATGCTCGCGGAGATTCGGCGTCACAACTTTCACATGACGAATGTTGCTCGGGCCTTGGGTCTCGAGCGCAGTCATCTGTACAAGAAGTGCCAGCAGCTGGGGATCGATCTGCAGTCCCTACGGAAGCCGGAATAGGTCTGCGGCGCAACTGCTTGGCCGCTTCCGCCCCAATCCATACAAGTTAATTTCTTTATTTTCATTGATATACAGAAGTGATAGGGGTATGTCCGATTTCGCTTGACAAAATAGCAATATGTAATATGATATTTGCAGATTGCAATAAGAGGGTCCTCGATGAAACTTGGCGACAAACTCCGCTCCCTCCGCGCAGTCGAAGGTTCGCTCCGCGGCTTGGGCCGTTCGATGACCCAACAGGAATTGGCCTCCGCGATGAAGAGCGAAATCGGCCGCGGTTTGAGCCAGGCGTATCTCTCGCAGATCGAGAACGGCGCTCGGCCCCACCTGACGCACACCACGCGCGGGCTGCTGGCGCGGTTCTTCCGCGTCTATCCCGGCTTTCTCGTGGATGACCCAGAAGGCTACACGCCGGGCTTGCAATCGGAATTGCGTGCCATTGACGCGAAAATCGATTCCTGGCTTTTTGCCGGCGCCGAACAGTTTACGGCCGATCCGGCGCTTCAGCGCGCGCTTCTGACCATCGCGGAGCATGAAGACTCTCGCCGGGCGATTTTGCTCCTGGCGGAGATTCTCCGGACGCCGGATTTAGCCGAGCGCCTCGGAGAGGTTTTGCACTCGGGCAATCAGCAGAACGGAGGACGACAGAAAGGCAGCGGTCATGCGCCGCCGCCGTCTGCTTCTCTCCGCAACTGAGAGGTAACCGACCCTAGGAGAGTCGACTTAACAAGGCCCGCGTCTCGAATTCCAGCCCGCGCACGGCAACGGCAAGTTGCGCCGGTTCATTGTTGCGCTCGAGGTGTCGTATGACCTGGTCTGATTTTTATCTTCTTTGCTTCCTTGTGGGATTCTCGCTGAGTGTTCTCTCGTTTTTGGCCGGCGCGGTCCACATCCATCTGCCATTCCATCTGCACCTTCCATTTCACAATGCTGGCGGTCCCCACGCGCACGGCGCCAAAGCCGGCTCGACGCATACGGACGGCCATTTCTCCTGGTTCAACGCTTCGACATTGCTTGCATTTCTCGCATGGTTTGGAGGCACGGGCTACATCTTGGCGAGGTATTCGAATCTTGTGGCGCTTGCTTCGCTTGGATTGGCGACGCTTGCCGGGCTCGTCTCGGGGTCAATTGTTTTCAAATTTATAGTGAAACTGATGCATTCGAGCGAAACGCAACTCAACGAAGCGGATTACCGCGTGGAAGGATCGGTCTGCACTGTAACCATGCCGATTCGAGCGCACGGCACCGGCGAAGTGGTTTTCTTGCTTGGCGGCGTGCGTCGCAGCGTGGGCGCACGGGCCGACGACGGCAAGCCCATCGAAAAAGGCGCCGAGGTAGTGATCGAGCGTCACGAAAACGGCATCGCTTACGTGAAACGTTGGGACGAATTCACGACCTGACGGAATGACAACGCGCGTCTTGCATATGGCGCAAGTGAAGAGAGTTTCGGACTGACGAACGATGCGAACAGTCCGCGCAAGGCAGGAAAAGGGAGGTCTATATGTTCGGGTTTCCACTAGTTCCAGTCGTCGCCGGACTTGCCGTTCTGGCGGTGATCCTGGTCATGGCTACGGTAGCGAGGATGTATCGCAAGGTAGGCCCGCACGAGGCACTCATTATTTACGGCATGGGTGGCACACGCATCGTGAAGGGTAGCGGCGCGGTCATTTTCCCAATGATTCAAACGTGCAAGGAGCTATCGCTGGAGCTGATGTCGTTTGACGTGGCTCCGCAGCAGAGCCTTTACACGCAACAGGGCGTGGCCGTCACCGTGGAGGCCGTTGCCCAGATCAAGGTGAAGTCCGATCCCGTGTCCATCCGCACCGCGGCGGAGCAGTTCCTGTCCAAGCGGCCAGAACAACGCGAAGCCTTGATTCGCCTGGTGATGGAAGGTCATCTACGGGGGATCATCGGTCAGCTCACCGTGGAGCAAATCGTAAAGGAGCCGGAAATGGTCGCGGACCGCATGCGCTCCACCAACGCGAGCGACATGAACAAGATGGGGCTCGAAGTCGTCAGTTTCACGCTCAAGGAAGTACGCGACAAAAACGAGTACATCACCAACATGGGCCGCCCGGACGTCGCGCGCATCAAGAGAGACGCCGAAGTGGCCGCCGCCGAAGCAGATCGCGACATCGCCATCAAGCGCGCCGAGGCGCAGCGGGCCTCGGCAGTCGCCAAAGCGCAAGCCGACCAGGAGCGCGTCGCCGCGGAAACTGCCTCCCTGGCCAAGCAAGCCGAAGCCGAGCGCGACCTCGACATCAAGAAGGCCAGCTATTTGGAAATGACCAAGAAGGCGCAGGCAACCGCCGACAAAGCCTACGAAATCGAGACCAACATCATGCAGCAGCAAGTCATTTCCGAGTCGGTGAGGGTGCAGCAGGTGGAGCGCGAAGCTCAAGTGAAGGTGCAGGAAGCGGAAATCGAGCGCCGCCAACGCGAGCTCATCGCTACCGTGCTGAAGCCGGCGGAAGTCGAGCGCCAGCGCATCGAAACGCTCGCCAGTGCCGAGCGTCAGCGCTCGATAACCGAAGCCGAAGGCCGCGCCTCTGCCATTCGCGCGCAAGGTGAAGCCGAAGCCGAGATCATTTTCAAGAAGGGCGAAGCCGAAGCCAAGGCCATGAACGTCAAGGCGGAAGCCTTCCAGGAATACAACCAGGCCGCTGTGCTCGACAAACTCATCACCGGACTGCCAGAAGTGGTGCGCGCTCTCAGCGAGCCGCTCAGCAAGGTGGACAAGGTGACCATCGTTTCCACGGGCAATGGCGATGCCGCCGGCGCTTACAAGCTGACCGGGGACATCACCAAGATTGCCGCGCAGGTGCCCGCGCTCTTCGAAGCGCTCTCCGGCATGCAGATGTCGGAACTACTCAGCAAAGTGCGGCTGATCGGCGACAAAGCGTCGAAGCCGGAGCCGCCGCAAGCGCCGATCAAGAAGGCGTAACGATTGTAGGGATGACCGCAAGGCGGTCAATCGCTTCCGTCCCGGCAGGTCCCTCAGGGACCTGCCGAGGACGCCCAATGGTCTCGGGGGATGGCCATGAGCATGAAAGAAAAGCTTCTCTTTGTTTGGCTTCTCGTGGTGGTGGCATGCGGTCTTGTATTCCGCCACTTTTGGGCAAGCACGGTCTATGCGCTTGGCAGGGTCGTCGCGCTAAACCTCGTTTCTCTGCCAGGCCTTGCGAAGTTGGCAGTAGGAATTTTCGGCGTACACCTCTTGCCCTGATTGCGTTTGCGGGGCCGGCAGGTGCGCTCGATTGATGTTCAGATCATTTGGTTCATGAAAGGAGATTCATCATGGGACTCTTGGAACGAGTAAGCACTTTGATTCGCGCGAACATCAATGACATGGTCGATCGCGCGGAAGATCCAGAGAAAATGATCAAGCAGGTGATCCTCGACATGGAGAACCAATATCTCCAGGTGAAGACGCAGGTGGCGGTTTCCATCGCCGACCAGCACATGCTGGAGAAGAAGTGGCGCGAAAACGAGGACTCCGGGAAGGACTGGATGCGCAAGGCGGAAACCGCCGTGGACAAGAGCCAGGATGATTTGGCCCGTGCCGCGCTCGACCGCTTCCAGACCTCGCAACGATTGGCGCAAAGCTACCGCGAGCAAGTGGACGACCAGAAATTGCAGGTCGAAACGCTGAAGGGGGCGCTCGTGAAACTCGAACAAAAACTCGACGAAGCGAAGTCCAAGCGCGACCTGCTTCTCGCGCGACATCGGCGCGGCATTGCCCTGGGCAAAGCGGCGCGCGCACAGACCGTCATGGGCGACAACTCCAAGAGCGCCGCGTTCGACCGGCTCAAGGACCGCGTCCATCACACCGAAGCGGTCGCCACTGCCGAAGTCGACCTCCTCACCGACGATGTCGGCGAGAAGCTGACGCGTCTGGATCGCGACGCCGAGGTGGACCGCCTCCTCAGCGATCTGAAAGCCCGCCGCGGCCTTCCGCCGGCGTGATGGCGGCATTGGTCGGTCAAAGATGCCGCGTCACGGGTGCCAACATGAGCTGCACTAGGAAGAAGCAGACGTTTATGCCGGCGGAAATGCCGAACGCTTGCAGCCGGCTGATGCCTTCGACTTCTTCAAAGACCATCATCAAGACGGCGGTCCAGGCGATTGCCGCGGCGAGCGTTCCAGCGGCGGGAATCAGAACGAGGCAGTTCACAAACCAACCGAGCAGCAAGGGTCGCATCACGCCCAAATAGCTTCCGCTGCCATCGAAGAACCACTTTGCAATGAGATGGCACAGGCCAAGCTGAATAAATGTGAGAAGCGCCATTGCCGCGAGTCCAAAACTCAGGCCTATGATCACGCCGAATATCATCGCGGGCCCGCCAAAATGAATTGCCGCTAGAGCCCGGGGAAGAGCTATGCCAATCAGGACGATCATTGCGGCGAAGGCCCAAAGGGCGGCCCCGTAATAAATCGCGTTGGGATCACGCGAAGCTCGGCGGATTGCGACGTCATCCCATCGCGCAATGTTGAAAGCCAGAAGCAAATAGTAGCCTGGTGAAAAGGCAGTGGGCGGGTGAGCCGTTTCTTCGGCCGTCAGAAGCGGCGCAATTCCCGAGCAATGATGGGATAAGCCGAAATCCATTCCACACACGGCGCATCTCACAGCCGCACCTCGGAGAAGGAATCCGGCAGACTCTACCACATTTATCAAGTAGACGATGAGCAAGCGCAACATTCCCGATGGGCCGCGCATGTCGGCGCCGTGCGAAAATGCCGGGGAATGGATTCTTGACTCGTGACCGCCCGTGCTGACTCTCAGGGGAGCGAACGCTTGGCCAAAGACTGGACGCAAGAACCGTCCGCCGGGCTTATGGGGCTTGCGCGGATTGAAGTCCTTTGCGCTTCAGGGGCTTCCATACATGGTCGCCGCGCAGATACTGCGAAAGACCCTGCAGCCGCCAGATCATGTGCAATTGCCGATAGGGAAAATGCTCGAAGAAGCAGTAGCTGACGAGCCGCGCTACATCTTGCCAGTCGTTGTAGCGCTTGTAGGTAATCTCTTCTTGCAGAACGGAACCTATGGAGATCACTGTGGCAAACGCATACCCGAATATGAGGAATTCGAGGAAAAATTCCCGGCTCAGCACGCCCAGCCACGCGGCCAGAATGATAGTTGCGATCCCCGTAATCTCCACGACCGGAGCGAGCAACTCAAACAGCCAAAGATAGGGGAGGGCCAAGCAACCGATCCTGCCATAGCGCGGCCGGAAGAGCATATCGCGATTCGGCCACAGAACATCCAGCAACCCTTTTTGCCAGCGCGCTCGCTGTCTTCCAAGTGACTTGAGGTCGGAGGGGACTTCCGTCCAGCACATCGGATCGGGAACAAAACGAATCTGATAGTCGACCCCTTTTTGCAGCAGGTGCTTGTGCAAGCGCGCCACCAGATCGAAATCTTCCCCGATCGCGCGAGACCGGTAGCCGCCCACTGCGCGCACCAGATCGGTTCGAAACATGCCAAACGCTCCAGAAATAATCGTCAGCATGTTTCCCTGCGCCCAGGCCTCCCTGCCAATAAGGAACGCGCGGAGATACTCAATGACCTGGATCACTTCGATACTCTTGCGCGGCAAGCGCACACGCCGCAAATGCCCGCCTGCAATCTCCGACCCGTTCAGGACGCGGATGATTCCGCCTACCGCAACGACGCGTTTCGGATCCTCCAGGATGGGAACCATGATGCGCAGCAGCGCATCGCGTTCGAGGACCGAGTCAGCATCTACGACGCAAACGTAGGGAGAGGTCGCCGCATTCAAACCGGCGTTTACCGCGTCCGCCTTGCTGCCTCCCGGTTCTTTGTCAACGACCACCAGCCGCGCATCCGCATCGCTCCGGTATAATCCGCGTACCGGCGCGCTCTTCGCCTCCGGAACGTACACGGCACGGACCGGTCGCAGGCGGAATTCTTCCTGCATTTCCTTGAGCGTGCGATCCTCTGATCCGTCATTGACGACGATGACCTCAAGTTCCGGGTATTCAAGCTCCAGGAGGTTACGTACAGCCACGCGGATGGAGCTCTCTTCGTTATGCGCGGGCGCAATGATGGTAATTGGCGGAGCCATCGGCGATTCTTTGATCCACGGCAAACGATGGCTTTCCAGCCTCCGCTGGTGCGCCGCGCTCGTCTTTAGCGCGACAATCAACATCATCAGGTAGGATAGATTGCTGGCCAGGTAATACCAGAAGAGCGTGTGGTTCGCGATGTTCAGAAAGCGAATCATAGCAGCGACACTGTTTTTTCCGGGACGCCCCCGCCTATCGCAGGCTCTTCTGCAAGCAGGCTCGCAGTACGCAACACTTTCATCAGATGGTCCCTTGCTTCCTCGCTGATTTTTGGGCCGGCTCCGAGCTCCTCCTCGAGCTTTCCTCGCAAATTTGAATTTTCGAGGGCGGTTAAGTAGGCATGCAATCCGTAGCGATCTCGTGTCTCCACGACCCGTTCGAAGATCGGAGCCATGTCCGTCTTGAGCTCGACGAGCGCTTCTGCGGCCCGCAATCGCACCAGCCGGTTCGAATCCGTTAACCCGCGCAACAAGGACGGAACCGCTCGCGGACCGGAGAGCTTTCCCAGACTTACGATGGCGCGCAGCCGAACAAACCATATGGGATCCCGCGCCAGCTCGCTGAGGAGGTCGAAGGCCAGGCCGGATTTCGTGTGGGACATCGCGCGGGCCGCAGCAGCTCGCAATTCGTCGAGATCGTCTCCTACGAACTGCAACAAATCCAATCCGAGTGATGGAGTGGCCACTTCGCCGAGAACCCGGCCAAGGACTTCACGCAACGGGCCTGCCGCATGCTGCACATAGGGAAGAAGCACCTGCGGACGTTCCGCGCAGCATTGGACTAGAGCGCTTTGCAGCGGCAGCGCCGGCACGGACAGCCCTCTTTCGCCCACCCAAGCCAAGATTTCTTCCGCGGCTTGGGGGGAGGCCATCCTCCCCAAGCCGCGCAGCGCCGCTAACCTTGTTTCCAGATCACGGTCGCGCAAGCCCTCCGCGAGTGCCGGAATGCCTTCCGGAGCGCGCGTGCGCCCCAGTGCCACCAGCGCTTTCATCCGCCTCCAGCCGGTGAGTTGGCGTGCTTCGAAGATGCGCTTTTCGATGAGTCCACTTTCGCGCAGAAACTTCAGCAATCGGGCCGATTGTTCTGGACCGGCGGCTTCGAATGCATCCAGCACGATCGTCTCGACAATCCGCCGATCGAAAGATTTCTTACGCCATGCCTCGAACGGAATTTCACCTGAAATCAATGCTTCCCAGGTTTGGCGCAATTCGAAGACGCGCGCGTCGCGCCTTGCAAAATACCGCTTTCGGTACGCCCGCCGAAGCAAAATAAACGCCAGGAGCAGCCCATCCACCGCGATCGCCGCGACGATGGCCTTCAGCACGTACGCCGCTGGTCCTAGCCTCCAGAGCTTTTCAAAAATGGATTCCATAGCTCAATCCGAAACTTGTGTCCGTTCTGTTCTGTGTGCGTTTCTGATATGAGGCGTAGCCCGCCACGTCCTGCCGGGCTTTTAACCGGAAGCGCAATCCTCCACCGTAGGTTTCGGAAGCGAATCTGCCGATCTGATCTATTTGCGCGAAATCTTCCGTGCCCGCAGCGAAGAATACGCTTCCGGAAAGCCGCTTCTCGCCCCAATTCGCCAGAGGAAATCCCAGACGCGTAATTCCGGATGGCCGCCACTCCGCCCCTGTCCCTGAAAACGCACTCCGCGCGCCGGTGGCCCCCAGCGATAGCGTCCACTCCTGTGGGAGGTAGACAATCATGGTGCCATTCAACGTCAGAATTCGGGACTGTTGATACCAATACCAATGTTGTCCGTAGGCAAATTCCACCGAGCGCACAAAATTGATTTCGCTGATCTTCCATCCATGATCGGCATCGAAAAAGGCTTCGCTCTTCGGGATCACGGCATGGTCATGGCCTGCGGCGCCACCGACCGTCAGAGCTCCCCACCGGGGCAAGCGTCCCGTTATGGCGCCTGAGAACTTCCCGGCGCGGATTCCCGCTCGCTCGTAGAAACTTCCCGCGAAGCTGGTAGCAAAGCGCGGCGTCCACTGCGATAACAGACTGACCCATCCGTCGTGATTGGCACTCGTGAAATTAAAGAGGTCGTTGTCCTGGCCGAAGCGCATTTCGTGTTTTGGTTCGCCGCGGACGGAAATCAGTCCGGCCCGCGCTTCCATACTGGTGGGGTCCAGATTCAGCGCTTTCTGAAATTCCATTCGAGCTTCGTTTCTTTCACCTCCGGCGCGCAGCGCCCGGGCGTGCGCCGCGCGCAGGTCCGCACGTTTCGGATCAATCTCCACGGCGCGGTCCAGCGCTCGCAAGGCGTCTTCTACTTTTCCTTCGCGCAAATACACGCTCGCCAGTCCCATCCAGTTGTCGGGATCCGTTCGTGAGAGTTTCAGGATTTCCAAATATTCCTTCTCGGCTTCCGCAAGTTGCCCAGACCAAGTCATGACGCGCGCGTGCCATGCCCGTACGTCCATGTCTTGCGGGGCGCGGGCGATTTCTTGATTGACGATCCGCAAAGCTGACTTCCAATCCTGCGCTTCGGCGTATTTGCGCACTTGCGCTTGCCAATCAGGTGTGTGGTCCTGTCCGAAGCTGGGGAAAACCGATAGCAGTGCTGCGATAACCACGCTTGAGAGCCCATACCACCGTGAGGCCGCAGGCTCGCGACTTGCTAAGAGGCCCGGAATTACACGGAAGAGTTTTAAGCACACACGCACAGGAGAGATTTAGTGCAAGAGTGCGGCCATACGTGTTCTAAAACAAGGCCAGGTGTTCCATTCTAAGTATCTTTGAATCTGTAACTTGCAGCTGTTTCATTTTCGGGGAAATAGCTGCAAGAGGCTTCTAGCACGGCCGTCTGCAAGTTGGTCTCATTTTGAGACAGGGTGGGACTTCACTGACTCAAATTGCTCATCACATGAGGTATTCTACCGTGAATGCTTTCTACGATTTTGAGGAATTTCTAGGTGCATGCGCTCCTCATTGCGGTTCCTGGCGCTCTTACGACAGTGGGGGTTATCGCGTACGGGGCAGTGTATCCGCGCGCGCAGCTTTTTGGCCGTACGATTTGCCGGACAAACTCTGCGCGCAAGCTGGCTCTTACCTTTGACGATGGACCGAATCCCACCATCACGCCAAGACTGCTCGATCTTCTTGATCGCTACAATGCCAAGGCGACATTTTTCCTGATTGGACGATACGTGCGCGAATGTCCGGAGCTGGTTCAAGAAACCGTTGCACGTGGTCACCTCGTCGGCAATCACACCGAAACACATCCGAATCTTTTCCGACGCACCCAGAGAGAGATCAGGATTGAGCTGCGACTTTGCCACGACGCGATTTCCAATGCGCTGGGGTCGCCGCCAAAGTGGTTTCGCCCGCCTTTTGGGATGCGAAATCCGTGGGTCATTCCGGCGGCCCGCGAACTCGGCTACGGCACGGTCATGTGGACGCTGATTCCCGGTGATTGGCGGGAGAAACGGCCGGAATGGCTGATCCCGCGCATGCAGCCCATCGCCGACCGCGCGCAGCGAAGCCTGGGAAATGGCTCCAAAGCTGATAGTGCTCCTACGGGCGATATTCTCTGTCTCCACGACGGCGCGCATCGCGAAATGAACGGCGACCGCTCCCGGACGCTCGCCGCACTCGAATATTGGCTGCCGCGCTGGCGTGACCTCGGCCTGGAATTTGTTACAATTCAAGAAGCGGTGAGCACACCCGCTGCCTAACTATGGATGAGCGCCAGTTTTATACAGAGAAAGAAGAAGTCCGGAAAGTAAAGCTGGTCTGCCCGAGCTGCCGCGCTGAGTTCGAGGCTCCCGTGCGCTGGAAGGTCTGCCGCAAGAAAAAAGAATTGCCGCGCGGAATCGGCGAGGAAGACAGGCGAAAGTTTCTGAAGGCCAGTTCCTACATGGTGCGGCTAGATGACCTGGTGGCCTGCTATAAGTGCCGAAAGCGCTTCGAATTGACCGGCCAGTCGACGGTTCTCATCAACGACAATCTCGGCGATCCCAACGCCGATCCGGAGAATTTCGGCAATCGCTGAGGCGGTTGTCAGTTCTTCAATTCTTGTCTTAAGTTTTAAGCGAACCCCAAATATCGGAACACTTTTTCAATATTCAGGGCAACTCGATGGTAAGCGGGCGGAACAATGAGTAAGGGCTCGTTTCTATTCCGATTTCATTCTTCTTGGAATGAATCCTCAAATCTCTGGATACATCTCAAAGAAAGCTTCGATGGACTGGCGAAAGGTGTTCTCGATCTCTTCCTTACTGCCTTCGATTAAGTGCATGGTCACTCGCGCCGTGCGGCCATTCTTCAATACCACCGTCGCGTCCTTCACTTCGCCAAGCTCTTCCTCGGGCAGCAACCTCATCCCGTAAATCAACGCCAGCTTCGCCATGCGATTCTCCTCATTTCGCTCCAAGCCTAGCCCTCAGCTCTCCCGACGTCAAACCTCGCCAAACGACGGGCGTGGGAGACTATACTAAGGCATCCCGGACCAGCTCTTGCTGCATCACATCGAGCATCTCGGAGGGTTGCCATGCATCAGCGCCTGCGTCGAGTGATTCGTCCTTATATCCTGTGCGGTACCGCAATACTCGTTGCGGGCATTTCCTGTTCAGCGCAGCAGCCCGAAGGGCCGCAGACGGGTGCCCCGCCTCCAGTCGCGCCCAAGCCGGTTCCGGCGCCGCAGGCCGGATCAGGCGAAAGAATCATGGTTCCTTCGGGAACGCGAGTCGGGGTTGTGCTGCAGAACGGCATCTCCACGCGCAGCGCCAAGCCAGGCGACTCGATTTACCTTCAAACGTCATTTCCGATTACGGAAAACAATCGCATCGTGATTCCGGTCGGCTCTTATCTTCGCGGCGAGCTGCTGGAATCGAAGCGTCCTGGAAAAGTGAAAGGGAGGGGCGAATTCCGGCTGCGGCTCGACACTTTGATTCTGCCGAACGGTTACACCGTCAGTTTGAACGCCGCACCCCGCAGCGCTGATTCCGGTGGCAAGGAAACGATGGACTCCGAAGGCAAAGTCACCGGCGGTGGCGGAAAGGGAAAAGACGCTGGCACAGTCGCACAGACAACTGCGGCCGGCGCAGGAATTGGCGCGATTGCCCACGGGGTGAAAGGACTTGGCATTGGCGCGGGGATCGGGGCGGCCGCGGGATTGGCCGCCGTACTCTTGACCCGCGGGCCGGAGGCGGAACTGCCACGCGGCTCCACTTTGGACGTCGTCCTTGAACATGACCTTTTTCTGGAGGGCAGCCAGATCCAATTTAACAATCTCGGACAATTTCAGCCTGTCATTCAATACCCGGTTCGCCCGCAACAGCCCGAGCCTTAGTTCGACTGTCGGCGTCCCGCAAGCCGCATGCTACCTGTCTTGCCGTTTCCGTTTCTGCATTTTTAGGCGATGGCTTGAGCTGCCGAAAGTTCTTCTCTAAGAGCGGCGCTCGGTTTCAAGCAGGCATCTTATTTGACGCTTCGGTCTTTTCGGTCTGAAATCGCAACGGGCTGAAACGGTCCCAATCCTCACTCACACGCTGTTGCGTGATCCATTCGCGGACCAGGCGCGCAGTGACGGGCGTGAGCAGGATTCCGCTGCGAAAGTGTCCCGTGGCCATCAGCAAGCCATCGATGTCGGTCGGGCCGAGTATGGGAAGGTGATCGGAAGAGTCGGGCCGCAGGCCTGCCCACGTTTCTTCAATGCGCGCATTCGCGAGGCCCGGCGCAAGCTCGATGGCGGCTGAAAGAATTTTCTCGATGCCCCCCGCTGTGGTCCGCTTGTCGAAACCGGCGTACTCGACCGTTGCCCCTGCGAGAATTCGCCCATCGTTCCGCGGCACAAGATAGATCTTCTCGGACCAGAGCACGCGTTCGATCCTCAAATCGTCGGCGCGCAGCGCGACCATCTGGCCCTTTGCGGGCCGCACCGGCGCGTACGGTCGAATCCCTTCGATCGTTGCGGAGAAGCAGCCGGCAGCGATGATCGTCCATTTGGCTTCCACTTTCTCATTCTGGAAGACCAATCCCGCACAACGATTCCCCTCGCGCCAGACTGCTTTTGCGCCGTTGCCAGAAAAGACCTCGACGCCGCTGCGTTGCGCTGCTTCCAAAATGGCAGACGTTAGGGCGCGGTTGTCGACCGATCCTTCATCCGGCCTGAGCACGGCGGCTTCGGCCTCTTCACTCAGCGCCGGTTCGAGCTCGCGGGCATCCTCGGCGCGAAGCGGCTCGGCCTGCAATCCCAGGCCGTGATGCAGCGCGATAATTGTGCTGAGCTCCGCCTTCGTGTCGCGTGAGAACAGCGCCTCGAGCGTCCCCTTTGATCGGAAGCCGGTGCTCATTCCGGAAATCTCCTCAACCTGCCCAACAAATTCGGGATAGAGCGCGAGGCTGGCCTTCCCGAGCGGCACCATCGCCACCATTCCGGGACTCTCCGGTGCGGGGGAAAGGATTCCGGCGCTGGCCCAGGATGCTTCCTGGCCCGGATGCTGCCGGTCGAAGACCGCCACGCGCAAACCGGCGCACGCAAGCTCCAGCGCGATGGCGCCGCCGATCACTCCACCGCCCGCGATGGCCACATCGAACTTCTTCATAACGTCATCTTATCGCATCTGCCGACGCGCTTCCCTGGTGGACACAAGTTTGCGATGAGCCAAGTGCGTGCCCAGCAAGAAAACTCTTGAGGAGAATAATGAACTAAAGCGAACTGGAGAGTTCTTCAGACAGAACCTGTGCTTTTTTGGCCAGGCTGCGCGCGCGGCTCCAATCCGTGATCTGCGCGGCTTCACGGGCGTCTTTGATGAAGCCTCTGATCTTGGAGACCAGGTCCGCCTGTGCTGCATTCAGATTTTTCCCGCGCGCGGCCTCCAGATTCTTCTCCGCAATGCCCAGACTCTGGTTTGTCTGCTGCTGGGCAACCGCGGATTCTTGTGGCGTAAGCTGCGGGGCAATTACCGGCGCTTCCAGCTTTTCGGCCTCGGTCCCCGTGGCTGCAGAGGGCGACGCGCTAACGCGTGGCCGCGGAGGTGCGGTCCGGACGGTGGTCAGATGGCCAGGAAAAGGCGGCAGTTCGAGTGGCAGCTCCGGGAGCAAATCATCCGGAACACTGTTTATCTCCACCGTGCGTGGTTGCGATACAGGCTTCACCTGTACCGCAGTGGCCCAGGGAATAGCCGGACGTTTCCTCATGCTGCATCCACCCAACACCCATGCGCCACAACAGATAAGTACAATGACCGAATGGAGAAAGCTGCGCGGCAATACCGTTAGTGACCGGACTGGGTTTTCCGTCATGATCAGGCCGCGAGTGGCAATTCGATTCGGAACGTCGTGCCCCGGCCGACCTCCGAAGTAAAGTCTATCGAACCGTTGAGAAGCTGCACAATTCGAAAAGTACTCGCAAGTCCGATTCCGCTGCCTCCTGGACGCGTGGTGAAAAACAATTGGAAAATCTTCTGGCGGTTTTCCAGTGGAATGCCTTTGCCGGTGTCGCCCACGGTAATTTCCGCCATTTCGCCGCGGCGGCTCAGGACCAGCCGCAGTTGTCCGCCGCTCGGCATGGCCTCCGTGGCATTCAGCACTAGATTCAGCACGGCCTGCTTGAGCAGCGCGCGATCTACGTACACTTCCGGCACATCGATTGGCAGTAATTGCGCCAGTTGGATGTTGGATTTCTGAAATTGCGGTTTTGCGACCTCCAGGACTTCCTTCAAAAGCACCGCGAGCTGCGTTGCTTCGAGCCGGATATCCATGGGCCGGGTAAAATCGAGGAAGCGCTTTACCACCGCGTCCAGCCGGTCGATTTCTTTGTCCAGCACCTGGACGGCCTGTTGCGAAGCGCCGTCTTGCTCTGCAGGGAGCGACTCCTTCAGGTTTTCCAGCCACAGCCGCATCGAATTCAGCGGATTCTTCACTTCGTGCGCTACGCCCGCGGTGATGCGCCCAAGCGCCGCCAGGCGTTCACTCACTTGAAGCTGCGTATTGATGCTTTCCAGCGAGTCAAGGTCGCGCAGCGTCACGAGCGCGCCCATGCGTTCGCCATCTTCCTGGATAGCTTGCACGCTGACGCTCACGCGCTTCGGACCTTCGCTCGTCTGCAGTTCCGTTTCGGCCGCCACTTCACTCAGTTCATCGCTTTCAACGTGCAGCGCCTCGTGCAGGGGATGACCCAGAGGGAAAATCTCCGTCACGCGCCGCCCCAGAAATTGTCCTGCGGGGGCGCCCAGAAATTTCTCCGCCGCAGGACTGATCATCACGGCGCGTGCATCCCGTGTGAACAACAGCAAGCCGTCCTCAAGCCCGGCCATGACGGAATTCATGTTTTCGCGCATAGTGCTGAAAATCTCATGCACGCCACGCAGTTGTTGGCCAACCTGGGTAATTTTCCGGCTCACCAGCCCGAGTTCATCGCCGCTTCCCGCGAAACCTTTGACGTCCGGAGAAGGCGCGTCATATTGTCCTGCCGAGATGCGATCCAACTGTGCGGCGATATCGCGTAAGGGAGCGAGCGTCGCCCCGCTCACCACCGCGGCGAGTAGCGTCGAGATCACCACTGCTATCAGCACGATGGTCCCCGACTTACGCAGGCTTGGAGAAATCTCATCGAGCAGCAGCCCGGTCGACATCGCCACGCGGATATCGAAAGGCTGCCCCCCGGCTTTGAACGGGGAACTGTACTCGTAGATTCTCGGTGAGCCGCGCAACACAGTGACCTGATGCAGGAAGCCGCGTTGCATGAGTTCTGAAAGCGGACTATGTCGTAAGTGAATTTTCCCTTCTTGTGACTTGTCGCTCGAAATCAGGACTATGCCATCCTGGTCGATGATGGAGACTTCATAAATTGCAGGTGACCCAATGGCGGCTTTCAATTGCGCCTGCAGCCCCTCGCTGGCTTGCAGCGCGTAACGTACATAGTCGCGGATGTCTTCAGTAGAGTTCGATTCCGGCCGCCAGCCGTGGTTGCTCGCATCGGCGAGGGCGCGCCCTACCTGCTCAAAACTGTCTGCCGCCAGTTCTACCGTGCGCTTGTTAGTTTCGCGAAGCACTTGTTCCAGCAGCTGCCAAAAAAACACACCAGACAGGACAGCTACAACGAGCAGCACCAGGCCCGTCATCACCAGTGTGAGCTTTGTCCGCAGCCGCAGCTGCATTCTGCTTCCTTACTCCGTTTCGGCGCGATCGCCGCCGTATTCTTTGAGCTTATTATGAAGTGTTTTCAGGCTGATGCCGAGCAGTTCTGCCGCCCGCGTTTTGTTGTTTCCCGTTGCGCCCAGCGTCTGCAATATAAGCTCGCGCTCCATCGCATCGACCGTCGTCCCCACGGGGAACTTGATCACCGAAAGATCGCTCGGCCCTTTCGCGGCGGTCTTTCCAAATTCTCCCGGAAGGCACGCGCGGGTGATCAGGTCCTTGTCGCACATGATGGAAGCGCGCTCCAATACGTTGCGCAGCTCGCGGATGTTTCCCGGCCAGGTATGCCCCATGAAAATGTCCATGACTTCCGCGCCGATCCCTCTTACATGCTTCCCGTGCTTGGCGTTGACGTCGCGCAAAATATGCTCGACGAGAAGCGCAATGTCGTCCTTGTGTTCGCGCAGCGGCGGCAGGTTAATGTGAAACACGTTCAGGCGGAAATAAAGATCTTGCCGCAACTGGCCGCTGCTGACGGCCTGTTCGGGTTCTTTGTTTGTTGCCGCGAGAACGCGCACGTCAACTGGTGTCTCACTCTTGCTCCCAAGCCGGCGCACTTTGCGGTCTTCCAGAACGCGCAATAGTTTCGCCTGCGTCGGGGCCGGCATTTCGCCGATTTCGTCCAGCAGCAGCGTTCCCGCGTCCGCAAGCTCGAAGCAGCCGATGCGCCGCTCGGCCGCGCCCGTGAAGGCGCCGCGCTCGTGGCCAAAAATCTCGCTCTCCATCAGGGTCTCGGGGATGGCGGAACAATTGATCGCCACAAACGGTCCGTTGGCGCGCGGCGAAAGTTTGTGCAGCGTCCGCGCGACGATTTCCTTGCCCGATCCGGTCTCTCCCGTGATCAACACCGATGCCGAGCTCGGCGCGGCCGTCTCCACGATGCGCATCACTTCCTGCATCGCCTTCGACGCGCCGACAAGGTCCCCCAGCCTCCCGGTCTCGCGCAGTTGCCGCTGCAGCAGCGCGAGCTGCCGCGCATCCCGCGCCTTGCTCAGAGCGCGGTCCAGCAGCGCACGCAGCACCGGCCCCTTCAACGGCTTTTCGATGTACCAGAATGCTCCCGCTTCGATCGCCGCCACCGCGCGTTCTTCACTGCCTTTGCCGGTAATGATGATGGCCGGCACTTCGTGGAGTTCCGGCCCGAGTTGTTTCAGCAGGTCCAGCCCATTCATTCCGGGCAATTCGACGTCCGCGATCAAGGTGTCTGGCTGGTAGCTCGCAAATTTCGCCAACGCTTCTTCCGCCGTTCCCACGCCCACCACGTCGCAGCCCCAGCGTTGCAGGAGCTGTTCGTAGCCCTTTCGTGCATTGTCCTCATCTTCGACAATCAGCACGCGGTCCTTCCGCTCCAGCGTTTCGATGGCCCGCACCGCCGCACGAGTCTCTTCCCCCATGGATATCAACCTCTCTTCGGCATGCTCTTGATGAATGGCTTACGCACCGATTTGCTGGACACCTCGACTCTAACAAGCCGTCAGGCGCTTGCCAAGTTCCGTCATCCGCCCGCAATCAGGGCAAGCTCCGAATGGCGCCGCAGCCATCACCGCGCCTTCTGCAATGACCCCTCTGGAGGAGATGCCGCGGGTGTGATCCAAGCGCCAGTCGGATGCCGAATTCGCGCGTCCGCGCGCTGACCGAAAAGGCCAGCATACCGGCGACGCCAACCAACGAAAATCGCCAACGCGACAGCCGCGAACACCGGCGAGTTCATGTGCCAGTAAAATTTACGTCTTCGCCAGGCAATCTGCGAGCTGGTCCAGCGCATGGGCGGCCTGAGACATGGGTGACAGCCGGTATGGATTTGAATCCCGCCTCGAGAGTCTTGCGGTCGCTACCGGCTTGAATGACTGGCACGCTGCTATAGCTATCGAGATCAAAGCGGCCATTCTGAGGGCACCCGACAAGGATGCCGAAGAATCTCAGCTTCCACCTTACTCAATGGCTTGAAGTTTCTAGACAGATCGTGACCGACAGCGGAGAGAAGATGCGCATCATTCCTTCACAAGATATAGCGCCCGTTCCAGTTCCAACTCCAACTTCGCGCCTTTAGGCAGGTTCAGCTCATGGCCGCGGCCGGATTCCATGAGATATGCCGTTAGCGCCCCGAGTGCAGCGCCTTGTCCTGCTTCTTTCTTGTCTTTGTCCTTGACGCCCTTCACGGCGCCGATGGCGGCTCCCGCTGCCGCCGCTTCCGCCGCGTCATGCTGATTGCTGGATCGCCCCTCTATCAAGCCTTCTTGCGTGGCGCCGGATTTCACACTGTGGTCGCCTGGTACGCTCACGACTTCGGCCACGATTGGCAAATCGCCAAATTTTGTGCGAATCTCGTCGAACGTGAGCCAGAGTTTCGCCCGGCCTGCCACTCCCGCCGGTTCCACATGGCTGATGTGCCCGTAAATCTCCGCTCCGGACGGCAGATAAATCCCGCTGCCCGCCTCAAGAGGCTCGAGCGTCTTCACTCTGAACTTTCCATTTTCCTTTGTGCCCTTGGTACCCAGTTCATTTTCGAGCCGCACAAGAAATTTCGTCCCCGGGGCCACGGCGTACGTTTCAATCGGCAACCCGTGCCGTTCCCCGTCCGCCTTCTGGCGCTGTTGCTCTTGTCCTTGCGAAGTCGATTCGCGTGACGTTTCCGGGCTCGGCTCCTGCGCCTGGCACACAGCTCCCACGCCAAGCACCGCCGCCAATATCGAGACGCCGGCAGTTACACTGCTGAGCCTCTTTCGTTCCATGCTGTCCTCCCGCGAAATGCTGGGCAAACAAGGAATGCACACCGGGAGCCATTACAGACCGCTTGAGGGCACCGCAAAGAATTGAAAAACATAGACTTGGAGACCCTAAACAGCGACATGTTCTAAAGAGAGTTCCAACCGTCGCCTATTCCTGCCATCGAGCTGCCAGCAGTTCACGACACTTCGCCGCCTCGGCTAAGACCCACTGCCAATGCGGCTTTACTTGTCGATGCAACCGTTGACCGCTTGGCCTTCACACCCGATATGATGTACGCCCAAATGGCGGAATCCCAGTCACTCCCGGGGCAAACTGTTTCCCACTACCGCGTCCTTGAAAAGTTAGGCGGCGGTGGTATGGGAATTGTATAAAGCCGAAGACACGCGCCTCCATCGCTTCGTCGCTCTGAAATTTCTTCCCGACGACGTTTTCCAAAGATGCGCAGGCTCTGGCGAGATTTCAGCGCGAAGCGCAGGCTGCCTCCGCTTTGAATCATCCCAACATCCGTACGATTTACGACATCGGTGAGCATGATTTCAAGGCGTTCATCGCCATGGAATACCTTGATGGCATGACGCTGAAGCGCGACATTATCGGCCGCCCGACGGAGTTGTAGCGCATTCTGGAAGTTGCCATCCTTACCAGCTCTATCTCAAGGGCCGCTACTACTGGGACAAGCGCACGCCGGCCCGGTATTCGATTCTCTACACTCCGATCCGCGCTACGCGGACTTTTTGAAGCGTATGGGCCTCCCGCCGTAGCACCTTCGCACCGTCATTCCGAGTGAAGCAGGGCGATTTTTTCTTTCCGCTTCGCTCCTGCAAAGCGGTCGCCCTGCGGATGTGAGGAATCTCTCTTTCCATTCTGGTTTTGCTCCAGCGAAGAGCCGCCCCTCACTCCAAGTGACCGGGCGCTCTCTTATCCTCCTTCGAGGAAACGCCCGATGCGGCGCAAGACAGACGCATACATCGCAGGCGTTACGCGGCCGGTCTGCGTATTTTGCTGGCTCGGATGATAGACGCCGAATAGCCGCGGAAAGCCGGCGGCAACTTCCGCTTCCGCACCGTGCGCAAATTTGTAGAGCGCCCGCGATGCAATCACCCCGCGTTGTTTTAATATTTCGAGATAGCCATCCCAGGCGATTTTCCCCAGCGCTAGGACCGCTTTTGGCTTCAAAATTTCCAGTTCGCGTTCAAAGTAGCCGCGGCAATTCGAGATTTCCTTGGGCAGAGGCTTGTTGTCGGGAGGCGCACAGCGGCATGTGGCGCTGATATATGCATTCTTTAGCGCCAGCCCATCCTCGCTGTCCAGGGAAGTAGCCTGATTGGCGAAGCCCGCTTTGTGCAGCGCGGCATACAGAAAATCGCCTGAGCGGTCGCCGGTGAACATACGGCCCGTGCGATTCGCTCCATGAGCCGCGGGCGCAAGCCCAAGAATCAGCAGTTGCGCTTGCGCGTCTCCGAATCCCGGGACCGGCTTCCCCCAGTATGTCCACTCGCGATATGCACGCCGCTTTTCCCGTGCTACTTTTTCGCGGTAGCCCACCAACCGCGCGCACTTGCGGCAGGCCACAATTTCTTCATTCAGAATGCGGAGCGACAAATCTTTTTCAGGCATGAACTTACGAGCTTTGCCATCCCATCGTCTGGTTCAATTCGACAAATGGAATCGCGCCGTCGAACAGGGAATCGTATGTCCCTCTTTCCATCAATTCCTTGCCAATTCGCCGGACGAGTCCAAGTGTAGCGCGCATTACGGCGGAACCTGCGCTTGCACGCGCGACTCCCATCTTTTCCAGGTCCGCCAAAGAGGGGCAGCCGGTCGAGATCAGGATGTTCAGAGGTGCGGCGATCACTCTCACTAACCCCGCAATAGTATCCGGGCTGGTGACTCCTGGAGCGAAGACACAATCGGCCCCGGCTTGACGGTAGGCGCACAGCCGCTCCACCGTTCGATCGAAGCGCGTGGCGGCTTCACCGATCGGCATCAAGTAAATATCCGTGCGCGCATTCAACACCAGCGGAACGCCCAGTGACGCAGCAGCGTCGCGAATGGCCCGGATTTTTTCCACTTGGAGGGTCATGTTGACGTGTGAACTCTCATCATCACCTGTCACGTCTTCAAGGTTCATTCCGATGGCTCCCGCTGCAATCACTGCTTTCGCGGTTTCTACCATGTCTTTGACGGTGGTGCCGTAGCCAGATTCCATGTCCGCGGTCACCGGCACGTGAACGGCATGCGCGATCCGCCCTACAACCTCCAGCATCTGATCCCTGGAAATGCGCTGGCCGTCCGGATACCCGAGCGAGAATGCAACTCCTGCACTGCTCGTGGCAATCGCTGGATAACCGGCATCTTCGAGAATTCTCGCGCTGGCCACGTCCCAGGCATTTGGGAGCGCCAGGATACGCGGTCCGTGATGCATCTTTCGGAACCGCTCAGCTTTCTCAGCTCGTACGCGAACGTCCATCGAAAAACCTCCGGGGAAAAGATGCCCGCATGATCTTAGATTTAAAGTCTAGGGCTTGCCCTGCTGGGCGAAACAGCCAATTTGGAGAGGCATTTCGTCAACTGGCTTCTTGTGAGCGTCGCCGATCGCCGCGCGGAAGCGTTCCTTCACTTCTTATTCAAAGCTTCCGCAAGAACCACCGCCTGATTGTGTTCTTCATCCTTCGCGCCATAAAGAAGCGTCAGCGTTCCGTGCCTCTTCTCCATCCTTTTCAATTCAGTGAGCAGCTCTACCTTCTTCTTCAACTCGGCGCGGTATTTTTTTTGAAAGCCTGGCCATTTTTTCACATCGTGACAAAAAGATTTGCGCAAAGCGTCGCTGGGAGCAACTTCTTTCATCCACCGATCAATTTGCGCGGTTTCTTTTTTCATGCCTCGCGGCCACAGGCGATCCACTAGAACGCGCCAGCCGTCCTCTTTCGATGCACGGTCGTAGACTCGCTTGATCCGGGTCATCTCCGCTTCACTCCAGAATCTTCAGCACCTCGTCGTGAATCTTGCCGTTCGTGCTCACGAGTTGTCCGGAATAAATCGTTCTCTCGCCGCGCAGATTCGTCGAGCGGCCACCGGCTTCCTCCACGATGATTCCGAGCGGAGCAAGATCCCATGGCTTTGATGTCCAATCCAACGCCGCATCAATCGCGCCCTCGGCAACCAGCATATGTTGCCAATATCCTCCGAGGGCGCGGCTGTTCCGGGATGCGTCCGGCAATCGTCGTATTTTTTCTATGACTTCGCGATTCTTGCTCGGACCCGTACCCGTCGTAAAAATCATCGCCTCGCTCAGCTTTCCTACATTCGAAACTCGAATTTTCTTTCCGTTTCGATACGCCCCCTCGCCTCGATACGCCCACCAACGCGATCCTAATCCGGGCGCGCTGGCCATTCCCGCGACGATCTCGCCATTCACCTCGATCCCCATCAACGTCCCAAACGTCGGAATCCCCCGCGAAAACTCTTCAGTGCCATCGATGGGATCAATAATCATCCGCGCTCGCCCCGACTTGCTCGCGGCATTCGAATCTCCGCCGCCCATCTCCTCACCCAGAACATCCAGCGCTAATCCGCTCGCCGCCACTTTTGCACGCGCCATCTCTTCCACCGCGCGGTCCGCCTGCGTCACCGCCGTGCCGTCACCCTTTCTCTCAGTGCGCAGCTCATCCGCGCGGAAATACCGCATCGCGATTGCATCCGCCTCCTCCGCGATCGCCTCCAGCAGTGCCCGATATGCTTTCCCGTATCCCATCTCTTCTCCCGTGGCATCCCTTGGCTCAAAAACTCGTGCCCCGGGACTCTGAGCTTTGGACTTTCAACTGTCGACTGTCAGCTTTCTTCCGATTTGACTCTCTCCTTCTGCACCCCTAGCATCCAAACTTACGCGAATGTCTGCACAAACGAACACGGGAACGGTCCTTGGGCGCATTCTCGAAGCGCGCCGCGCCGAGGTCGATCACCGCAAACGCGTCTTGCCCGAGACCGCGTTGAAGTACGGCGTGAAGGCTGCCACTCCGCTTCGCAATTTTTCCGCGGCGCTCTGCCGCGATACTCTAAACGTTCTTGCCGAGCTAAAGCCCGCCTCACCCTCACGCGGTGTCCTTCGCGATCCTTTCGATCCCGTAGCCCTCGCGCAGACTCTGGAGTCCGCGGGCGCTTCCGCTCTCTCCGTTCTGACCGAAGGCGAGTTCTTCCGCGGCTCGCTGAAAAATCTCCGCGACGCTCGCAAGTCAGTCGAACTTCCGGTTCTGCGCAAGGATTTTATCTTCGATTCTTGGCAAGTTTGGGAAACTCGCGCCAACGACGCGGATAGCTTTCTCCTCATCGTGTCCATACTTGAAGATGCGCTGCTTTCTGACCTCATCGCTTTGGGCCGCGAGCTGGGCATGGAGCCGCTCGTCGAGGTTCACACTGCCGATGAGCTCGACCGCGCTCTCGGCGCCGGCGCCCGCATCGTCGGCGTAAACAACCGCAACCTCAAGACGCTCACAGTCAGCGTGGAAACATCTTTCGAATTGATCGGCCGAATCCCCGACGATTCGATCGCCGTCAGCGAATCCGGCCTGCGCACCCACGACGATCTCGTGAAGCTTCGCGCCGCCGGTTTTGACGCTTTCCTCGTTGGCACGCATCTCATGCTTTCGCCTGATCCCGTCGCCGCGCTTTCCTCTCTCCTCGGTTCTCCGCTGGGAACGCTGTAGGTAGATGGCCATGATCCGCGTCAAAATCTGCGGCATCACCAACGCGGCGGACGCCCTCGCCGCCATCGATGCCGGCGCCAATCTCCTCGGGTTCAATTTCTACACGAAAAGCCCCCGTCATATCACCGATGCCGAAGCCGCAGGGATTCGTCCGCACCTCCCGAAAAAGGTTAAAGCTGTGGGAATTTTCGTCAACTCCCTGCCGCTGGAGGTCTCCGCAACCTGCAAGTCGCTGAAGCTCGATGCCGCCCAGCTTCACGGCGACGAATCCCCGGAAACCGTTGCCGAACTGGCCCGCAGCATCCCGGTCTACAAAGCCTTCCGCGTCGAAGCCGATTTTCCCTTGGCCACTCTCGATGAATACCCCGAGGCGTTTGCGTTTCTGTTTGACGCCGCACACACAGGCCAATATGGCGGTACCGGGCGAACCACGGACTGGGACGTTGCGCGGCGCGCCGCGGTTAGCCGCCGTATCATTTTGGCAGGCGGCCTGAACGTCGAAAACGTAGCTGCGGCGGTGCGCATCGTGCGCCCTTATGGAATTGACGTCGCCAGCGGCGTGGAATCAAAGCCGGGGAAGAAAGATCACGGCCGGCTACGCGAGTTTATTCAGGAAGTCCGGCGCGGCGAACGAAAGTAGAATCACTGAGCGGAAGATTCACAGAAATCTATGAGCTCCATTCTCCAGTCACCAACGACCGCGCCAGGACGTTTCGGCCCCTACGGCGGACGCTATGTTCCCGAAACGCTGATGGTGCCGCTTTTCGAACTCGAGCGCGCCTATGAAGCTGCGAAGTCGGATCCAGCGTTTCAAGCTCAATTCCAATACTTGCTGAAAACTTTTGCCGGGCGTCCCACACCGCTGCAATTTGCTTCACGACTCACCGAAAGACTCGGTGGCCCTCGCATTTACTTGAAGCGCGAAGATTTGCTCCACACTGGCGCGCACAAAATCAACAACGCCATCGGTCAGGGCCTGCTCGCCGTGAAAATGGGCAAGCCGCGTATCATCGCGGAAACGGGCGCGGGCCAGCACGGAGTCGCTTCCGCCAGCGTCGCCGCGCATCTCGGCCTCGAGTGTGTCGTCTACATGGGCACGGAAGACATGGCGCGTCAGGCCCTCAACGTCGCGCGCATGCGCATGCTTGGCACGCAAGTCGTCGGCGTCGATTCTGGCAGCCGCACGCTCAAGGACGCCATCAACGAAGCCATGCGCGACTGGGTCACCAACGTCCGCACCACGCACTATCTACTCGGGTCCGTTCTCGGCGCGCATCCTTATCCCACCATGGTCCGTGATTTCCAGGTGGTCATCGGCCGCGAAGCCCGCGAGCAAATTCTCGCCGCTGAAAAACGTTTGCCCACGCATCTTTTTGCATGCGTCGGCGGCGGTTCGAATTCCATCGGCCTTTTTTATCAGTTTCTGCCCGACGCGGGCGTGAAAATGATCGGCATCGAAGCCGGCGGCCGCGGCGGTGAACTCGGCGAGCACGCCGCGCGCCTCGCTGCGCATCAGGGTTTTTCCGGAGCGCGCCCCGGCGTTCTCCAGGGGACTTACACCTACGTGCTGCAGAATGAAGACGGCCAGATCGCCACGACGCATTCCATTTCTGCCGGCCTCGACTATCCCGCCATCGGCCCCGAGCATGCCTGGCTCGCCGATCAGCACCGCGCCGAATATTCCGCCGTCTCCGATCAAGCCGCTCTCGATGCCGCGCGACTGCTTTCGCGCACGGAAGGCATCATCCCCGCGCTGGAGTCCGCTCACGCCATCGCCGGCCTGATCGAGCGTCTCGACAAAATGAGCAAAGCTGACCTGGTCATCCTCAATCTCTCCGGCCGCGGCGACAAGGACATGGACACTTACTCCCGCCTGCTCTAATCTTTAACCTTTCCCAAAATCCAATGTCCTCCGGCTCTCCCAACTCGACCCGCATTTCAAAACGTTTGGCGGACCTGCGCGCGTCCGGCGAGCTCGGCGTCGTCGCCTACATCACCGCAGGTGACCCATCGCTCGACAGCACGCTAAAATTTGTCCGTGCCCTCGCTGAGGCCGGTGCCGACATCATCGAGCTGGGAGTTCCCTTTAGCGACCCTCTCGCCGATGGTCCCACCATCCAACGCGCCTCCGACCGCGCCCTGAAATCCGGCACGACCCTCTCCGGTGTCATCGATCTGGTTCGCCGTGTTCGAAACTCGACCCCGCCCGCGAACGAGGTTCCTCTGGTCCTCTTCAGCTACTACAATCCCATCTTGCAAATGGGCCTCGAAAAATTCGCGTCCGCCGCCGCGTCTGCTGGCGCTGATGGCGTCCTCGCCACCGACCTCACGCCCGAAGAGTCCGAAGACTATCGCCGCATTCTCGCCGCTCATCGTCTCGACACCATCTTTCTCGGCGCGCCGACTTCCACGGACGAGCGCCTCGCGAAAATCGCCGCTTGCTCTTCAGGTTTTCTCTATCTCATTTCGCGAACCGGCGTTACCGGCGCGAAGGATGCCTTGCCCGACGATCTCCCGGCGCTCTTGCGCCGCGCTCGCAGCGTCACGCAACTTCCCATCGCCGTCGGCTTCGGCATCTCGCTTCCCGGCCATGTTTCGGTCCTCGGTGGCCTGGCAGACGCGGCAGTGGTGGGCTCGGCGCTTGTTTCTGAAATCGAAAAGGCCAAGTCGGTTGATGCAGGCGCCATGGCGCTTAGAGAACGCGTTCACGCGTTCAAGGAAGCAGCTCGCCACGGACTCTCGCGGCGCGAAGTGGCGCCATGAGTCTTACCGACTGGCGACGCCGTATTGATGAGATTGACAAGAAGCTCGTGGAACTTTTGAACGAGCGTTCGCGTTGCGCGCTCGAAATCGGCAAGCTCAAGCAAGAGGCGAATATTCCGCTGTACCAGCCGGACCGCGAGAACGAAGTTTTGGAAAACGCCGAACGCAATAATTCGGGGCCGTTGACCGATGCGGCGATTCGCCGCCTTTTCGAACGCATCATCGACGAAGCCCGTGCTGCCGAACGCGACGCCATGCATTCCGGCGACGGAGCGAAGAAGGGCAAGAAATAAGGCCGGTCAGTTCCCGGTTGTCCAGGGAGAGTTCCAGGAGAATAGAGAACGCTTATGGTCATTGTGATGCAAGAAGGGGCCACCGACGCCCAAATCCAGCACGTCATCGACCGCCTCGTCGCGAGCGGCTTCAACGTTCACCGCTCCACCGGCGAATCGCACACCGTTCTCGGCGCCGTCGGCGTTCACCGCGACTTCGATCACCGCGACTTCGAATTGCTCGACGGCGTTCGCGAAGTCATGCGCATCACTCAGCCGTTCAAACTCGCCAGCCGCCAGTTCAGGCCAGGAGGCACGGTCGTTGATCTTGGCCGGGGTGTCCGCATCGGCGGCGCGGAAGTTGTCGTCGCCGCCGGCCCCTGCTCGGTCGAATCCCGCGAGCAAATTCATTCCGTTGCGGAAAGCGTTTCCAAGGCCGGCGCAAAAATCCTGCGGGGCGGCGCTTTCAAGCCGCGCACTTCCCCTTACGCCTTTCAGGGCATGGGTGAACCAGGTCTCAAGCTCATGCGCGAAGCCGCCGACAAATTCGGCCTCTTCACCATCAGCGAAGTGATGGACGCGTCGCAGATTCAGATGATGATGGGTTACGTGGACATCTTCCAGGTCGGCGCGCGCAACATGCAGAACTATTATCTCCTTCGCGCACTCGGCGAAATCCGTAAGCCCGTCCTGCTCAAGCGCGGCATGTCCGCCACCATGGAAGAACTTCTGATGAGCGCCGAGTACATCCTCGCCGGCGGCAACTACAACGTCATTCTCTGCGAGCGCGGCATTCGCACGTTTGAAACCTACACCCGCAACACCTTCGACATCGCCGCCATCCCCGTCATCAAGAAACTTTCGCACTTGCCCATGCTTGCCGATCCATCGCACGGCACCGGCCGCCGAGACAAAGTGCCGCCTATGGCCCGCGCCGCGGTCGCTGCAGGCGCCGATGGCCTGCTGATCGAAGTGCACAACGATCCCGACCACGCTCTCTCCGACGGCGCCCAGTCTCTCGAGCCCGCTTCCTTCACTCAGCTCATGGCCGAACTACGCATCATCGCCCCCGCCATCGGCCGCCGCATCGCCTAACCCATGTCGGCCGGTCACCTCATCTCACGGGTCACCATCCTCGGTACCGGCCTCATCGGCGGCTCCTTCGCCCTCGCGCTCCGCAAATACACCACTGAGATGCACATCTCCGGCTGGGACCGCCCCGATGTCGTTCGCGAAGCGCAAAGTCGCAGTGCTATCGACGAATCCTTCTCCGGCGAACTGGCGCCTGCTATAGAAAACTCCGATTTGATCTACATCGCGCTTCCTATCGCCGCCACGATTGATCTTCTCCCGGAAATCGCGCGCCACGCCCCTCCGCACGCGCTCGTCACCGACGCCTGCAGCACCAAGGTCCGCATCGCCCAGGCCGCCGCCGAGCTTTTTCCTGGCGAAAAGGGCCCGCTCTTCCTCGGCGGCCATCCCATGGCCGGCCGGGAACTCCCCGGAATCACGCACGCGGATGCCGATCTTTTCCGCGGTCACACGTACGCCCTGATCGCCAAATCTTCCGAACCCGCAGTGGCGGGTGTCCAGCCCCGTTCTTCTTCCCCGATGAATGAGCCCGGCTCCACTCACGATCCCCGCGTTTCGGCCTTTATCAAAATCCTCGAAAAAATCGGCGCCCGTCCGCTCTGGCTCGGCGCCCCGCAGCATGATTACGCCGTAGGCCTGGCCTCCCATCTCCCGCAATTAGCTGCCGTCGCTCTCGCCGGCTTTCTTTACGACCGGCTCGACGAAAACGGTCTCCCCATCACGCTTGCCGGCCCCGGCCTGCGCGATTCCCTCCGCCTCGCCGGCAGCCCCTATTCCACCTGGCGCGACATCGTCCTCACCAACCAAGAGGTTCTCTCCGCCGCCCTCGATCTCTTCATCCGCCGCCTCGACGATCTTCGCGAAAAACTCGCCTCCCGCGAGCTGGAGGCCGACTTCGACGCCGCCAACGAACTCTACAAACTCCTCCGCTCTTTGTAGGGTCGCAGCACCTGTCCCCATCTTGTCTTTAGAATGGCGCGGCCCGCGATGATCGACTCTTTGGAGCAGGATGGCTGCTCCGTGTTTACAAGTCGCCTCGACCGGCTAGACCACCGTCTTCCAGATGCATCAGCGGATGAAGTAAACTGCCCCGAGCACTTCGGAGCATCGAATGGATAAACGCATTGCCTCCGCCGACGTCGCCATTGAGAAAATCCACGACGGCGCGACCATCCTCATGGGCGGCTTCGGCCTCTGCGGCATCCCGGAAAACCTCATCGCCGCCGTCCGCCGCAAAGGCACAAAAGACCTCACCATCGTGAGCAATAACGCAGGCGTAGACGATTTCGGCATTGGCGTGCTGCTTCAGCAGCGCCAAGTCAAAAAAATGATCTCGACCTACGTCGGCGAGAACAAACTCTTCGAGCAATTGGTCCTGAGCGGCGAGTTGCAGATGGAATTGAATCCCCAGGGCACGCTGAGCGAACGCCTTCGCGCCGGAGGCGCTGGCATCCCTGCGTTCTACACGCCCACGGGTTACGGCACCATGGTCGCCGAAGGAAAGGAAACCCGCGAATTCGACGGCCGCATGTGTGTCATGGAGCGGGCCATTCGCGGCAATTTCGCCTTCATCAAAGCCTGGAAAGGCGATCGCTGGGGCAACCTCATCTATCGCAAAACCGCTCGCAACTTTAATCCGATGATGGCCACCGCCGCCGACTACGTCATCGCCGAAGTCGAAGAGCTCGTCGAGCTAGGCCAGCTCAACCCCAACCAAGTTCACACGCCCGGCATTTTCATCGACGCCATTTTCCAGGGCCCCAAGTACGAAAAGCGCATCGAGCGCCGCACCACCAGGAAGGTGTGATGATGTTGTAGCGCCGGCATCCTGCCGGCATCTTTTGGTTCGTTGTAGAGGTGCAGCATGCTGCGCCCAGCAGCCGAGGATTTGACTATGGCCTTGACCGATGATCAAAATCAGGGAAAAGTAGCACGGACTTTAGTCCGTGCCAGCGCAAACATCATCTTGGCTCAAACCTGGGCGACAGCCCGCAGAGCCTGCATTGGTTTTTCTTACTTACAACCGAAGGCTTACAACTGAGAATTTAATATGCCGCTAACCGAAGACCAGAAACGCGAACGGATCGTCCGACGTATCGCTCTCGAACTGCGCGACGGCTACTACGTCAATCTCGGCATTGGCATGCCGACACTTGTCGCCAACTACGTCCCCAAAGGCATGGATGTCATCTTGCAATCCGAAAACGGCATGCTCGGCGTTGGCCCCTATCCGCTCGAATCCGAAGTCGACCCCGATCTCATCAACGCCGGCAAGGAAACCGTCACTGAAGTTCCGGGCACGTCTTATTTCTCTTCGGCCGATTCATTCGCTATGATTCGTGGCGGCCACGTCGATCTCACTGTTCTCGGCGCGCTGCAAGTCGATGAGAAGGGAACACTCGCCAATTGGGCCATCCCCGGCAAAATGCTCAAAGGCATGGGAGGCGCGATGGATCTCGTTGCCGGCGCCAAACGTGTCTTCATCGCCATGGAACACGCCACCCGCGACAATAAGCCCAAGATCTTGAAAAAATGCACGCTCCCCCTCACCGGCGTCGAAGTCGTCGATCACATCGTCACCGAACTCGCCCTCATCGACGTCACCCCCGAGGGCCTGCTCCTCCGCGAACTCGCTCCCGACGCCACTCTCGACTTCGTCCGGTCGCTCACCGAGCCCCAATTGCTCGTTCCTCCTGGCGGCCCCAAGCCCATGCCTATCTGAACGACCGGCTTTTCACTTCGCTTCCGGAGTGGAACCACTGAGGTGCCGGGCGGTGGTGAACGAATAGTGGAATCCGGATACGATGCTCAACACCGTAACGGCATAAATGAGGACATGGTTTAGAACGCCCACGTGATAATGGGGATAAGCAGCGCCTAAAACGACGAGGAAGACAAGGATGATCTCGGTGGCCGTGGTGAGCTTGCCGTAAATGCTGGGCGGAAAAGGCCGATAGCCGGAAATGAGCAGAATCACGACGGCAACAATGAGAATCAGGACGTCCCGGCTGAGAACCAGGATAGTGAGCCACCAGGCGAGTTGCTTCTTGAATGCCAGGATGAGGAACGAAGAAGAGAGCAAGAGTTTGTCGGCGATGGGGTCCAGATACGCGCCGAGAGACGAACGTTGATTGAGGCTGCGGGCGAGAAGCCCATCGATTCCGTCCGATAGCCCCGCAACCACCAGAACGAGCAGAGCCCACCGGTACCTCTCGTACGACATGAGTATGAGAAACAGCGGCAGAAAGCCAAGCCGGAGAAACGTAATTTGATTGGGTACCGTCCAAATGCGGCCTTGCATTGTGATTCAGGATAACGCAGTTCAGGCGAATTGCGCGAGATAGTCGGAGAGGGAACGCCCTACTTTACGCGCGAAAAGCTCGTTCATCGAGGGGATGGAGCCGGAGGGTTCGTCCAGAGAGATACGTTCGACGCGGTTCATGGGAAAGAAGATGGTGGGAAGCCCCATGCGCTCCCCGTCGGGCTGGTTGATCTGCCGGATGAAATGGTCGAAGGAATTTAAGTCAACACCACGGATGGTAACTCCGGAAGGGTTGATGGCCAGGAGCTCGCCCCACACTTTTTCTTTGGGTGTGTGAAGGCTGACCACGACAATCGAGTGCGCGTCCATTGCTGTCTTGACCAAGAGTATCGCAAATTGGGTGATGTTGAGCCAAAGAAACTGCGGAAAGGATCTGACCGTGCATGGTTCAAGAAAGGATGCGGCCAAACGGTGGCGAGGATGACCAGCGCGGATTCGAGCAAAAAAAGAAGGCCGGGGCAACGCCGGCATGGGTACGAGAATATCTTGATCTTAGGAATCTCTTCTATCGTTGCCAGGGCAGAGTATCGCGATAATGCAGAATCATCAGTGCGAAGCATGCAATCACAACCATACCAGCCAGCCATCCCAACCCATAAGCGGTGCGGCTTTCGTTTGCATTCATCGGTTGGCGATCTGCAAACAATTTTCCGAGTCCAAAACCAGCGATTAATCCAGCGAAGTGCGCGTAGTTATCGATCCCCACGCCGGAAAACCCGAGAACAAAAAGGATGACCACCGAAGAGATCAGCCTGGACCGCAAATCCCGCATGTAAGCTCCGCCGCGCTTCGTGGTGATTGCCAGCATTACTCCGACAAGCCCCAAGAGCGCGCCGCTTGCGCCGAGCGAGAAGTTGCCAAACCAAGCGCTGACGAGGAAACCAAAAGCTCCCGTCGCGACATACAGGAACAGGTAACGCGCGGAGCCATAGAGTTCTTCGAGAGCCGGACCAAGTTGCATCAAAGACATCATGTTGAATCCGATGTGGATCAACCCGCCATGGAGGAACATGGCTGTCACAAATCTCCACCACTGGTGTTCAACAAAAATCGGGTAGGGATGGCTGGCGCCTAGGCGGTACACGGTCTCGCCACCCATGCCCCACAGGATCCGAAAGCCGCCGCCGCCCCCCTCATTGGCGAGGGCCACCCAGCTGATGCCGAACATCAGAATGTTTGCGACCAGCAGCGCGGAGGTCACGGGAGTTTCTTGTTCGCCGAAGAGCCCGGAAAGTTTCTTGCTCAGTGCCGCCAGAGAAAACCGCAGGCTCGCGCCGCATTCATGGCAACGCGTCGCACTGATACCCACCAGGGCTCCGCAAGCCGGGCAGATTTTCGGCCGAGGTTGCTGGTCGCCTCCACCGAAAAATCCGCGCACCGAATTCTTCCACCGCTCCACGCGCCACTGCCACCGATAGGGAAGCGCCAATTCTCCTCCTTGCGACCCGCGCACCGCGTTCCTATAATACCCAAGTCGCCGCGCTTCTTCTCTCGGTGGCGATTTTTCCGAGGTTCTGGCACTTATGGACAAATTCGAAGAGTTCGGCAAGCGCATCGACGAAGAGTTCGCGAGGGTTAAGAGCATCAAGAACTTCGAAGATTTTGGCAAGCGAGTTGACGAAGAACTCGCGCGCGTGAAGAGTTTTGTCAAGGAAGAAGTCGCAACGGAAACAGAAAAGCGTACGGCGCAGTTTTTGCGCGAGGTTTCCGAAAAGCTCACCGAGGCGGCGGCTTGGATTGAAGCGCGCGATGCCGCGTGCAACGCGCAGGCCAACCAGCATCCTTCAGCAGCGCAGCCTCCTCAGAATCCTCCATCTTCATGACCCAGGCGGCCCTTTGAAGATTTCACCGGAAACAGTTTCCTTCAGTCTGGATTCGCGCAAACGCGTTTCCAAGCGGCAACTCGGTCGGCTCTCGCATTTTTCACATACGCCATCCTTTGTTCTCTGTGCGCTCTCGGCCCTCTCTGTACTCTCGGTGAATTCTTCCGGCTGCGCATCGCGCAAACCGATCGGCGATCGCCGCCAGCCGCCTCCGGCGCAACCTTCCGAGACGCCTGCCGAAACAGCCGAGTCTGCCAAACGGGCCACGGATACTCCCGAAGCTACTGTGCCTGCGCCGGGGGCAAGTCCGAAGCGCAGCAAGCCCGCTCCCGCGCCTGCTCCCGCTGGTTACACGGAGGAAGGCAACGCTTCCTGGTACGGCGTGCCGTTTCACGGGCGGCACGCTTCGAACGGCGAGGTCTACGATATGTATAAACTCACGGCAGCGCATCGCACGCTGCCATTTGAAACCATGGTTCGCGTCACCAACCTGAACAACGGCAAGTCCACGGTTGTCCGAATCACCGACCGCGGCCCGTTTGTCGATAATCGCATCATCGATCTTTCTCTCGCCGCCGCGCGAGAAGTGGATTCAGTTGACGCCGGCGTCGTGCCCGTACGCGTGGAGGTTCTTGGCGGCATCGATCCCACCGCGGGTTTTTTCACCGTGCAGGTCGGTGCTTTCCGCGACCGGGGCAACGCCGAGCGTCTCCGCGACCGCCTCAACGTCTCCTACTCGCCTATCTTTATCCAGCAATATGATTCTCCCGACGGCGTGTTTTATCGCGTGCGCGTCGGCAGAATTTCCGGCGAAGATTCCGCGCATCAGTTCGGCGAGCAACTCCGCGACCGCGAAGGCTTTACTCCGCTGGTGACGCGTCTCGACGAGGGCACACCCGCAGGAGGAAACCGATGAGCGCCGACTGTCTGTTTTGCAAAATCGCCGCGAAGAAGATTCCATCGAAGATCGTCTACGAAGATCCTGAAGTCTTCGCCTTCGAAGACATCAGCCCGCAGGCGCCCACGCATATCCTGATTTGCCCGCGCAAACATCTCGAATCGCTGAACGAGGCCACAACCGAAGATCAAGCTGTCCTTGGCAAGCTGCAGTTGGTTGCCGCGCAGCTCGCGCGCGAACGCAATCTCCTCGCTGGCTACCGCACGGTGCTGAATAATGGCAGCGGCGCGGGCCAGTCCGTTTTTCATCTCCATTTGCATCTGCTCGGCGGCCGCCAATTCCGTTGGCCTCCGGGCTAGTCAACGATTGGAAGTTTTGTTCTTCTTAGCGCTCCAGCATAGACTAGCGTTCGTTCTGGAGGAGGATGGCCATGTCATTACTGCATCGCTTTTCGCGGTCGTCCGTGTTTCTTGGTACTTTTGCCCTTGCTGCCCTCCTGTCTCTCTCTTCCGCGGCCCAGCAACCCGCCGCAGCGCCAGGAAAAGCTCTCACCGTCGAGCGCATCTATTCGCAGCCGAGCTTGAGCGGGCGGTTGACGCGCGGGCTTACCTGGACTCCAGACGGCAAGCAGCTCAGTTATTTCGAAACAATAGGGTCCGGTAAGGAAGCGAAGACAGAACTCTGGGTGATGGACGCCGTGTCAGGGGAACGCAGGCCTCTCGTTGCGGCCGACAAACTCGAATCTATTTTGCCGGTGGATACATCGAGACCTACGCAAGCCACCGGGCTTGGACGACGCGCTCCTTCTCAATATCAATGGGCGCCCGATGGCTCGGGCATTCTGTTTCAGGGCCCAACGGCACTTGCATGGCTGGATGTAAAGTCACAAACGGGGCGCACACTGGTCTCCGGCAAAGCTGCCATCGCTGATCCGAAAATTTCTCCCGATGGCCGGAATGTAAGCTTTGTCCGCGATCACAACCTCTGGCTCGTGAATCTCGCCGACGGCAAAGAACGCGCAATTACCCAAGGTGGCACCGAAGAGATTCGCAAGGGCGAACTCGATTGGGTTTATCCCGAAGAGCTGGAGATCAAGGCGGCGTATTGGTGGTCGCCGGATTCCTCGGCGATCGCTTATCTCGAAATGGACGAACGCAAGGTTTCGCAGTACCCCATAGTCGATTTTTCTTCTCCCAGCGGCGAAGCCGAGATGGAGCGTTATCCCACCGCCGGTGGCGCCAATCCGATCGTCCGCGTTTTTGTGGCGTCACCAAACGGTGGCGAACCTCGCACGATGGACACCGGAGCGGAAACCGACATCTACATTCCTCGGGTGAACTGGCTCACGGACTCCAAACATCTCGCTATCCAGCGCCTCAATCGCGCGCAGACCATGCTTGATCTCCTGTTTGCCGACACCACCACAGGCAAGACCCGCGCCGCTCTCAGCGAAAATGATCCCAATTGGATTAACGTCAGCGACGATCTCTACTTCCTCAAAGACGGCAAACGCTTCCTGTGGTCGAGCGAGCGAAGCGGCTATCGCCACTTCTATCTCTACGACCTTGAAGGGAAACAGCTCGCGCAGATCACCAAGGGCGACTGGGATGTGTCATCGCTGGACGCTGTCGACGAATCCAAGGGCCTCGTCTATGTCACCGCCGCGGAAAAATCTCCTTTGGAACGCCACCTCTACCGCGTCGCCCTCGACGGAACCGGCTTCACCCGCCTCACCAAGGACGAAGGCACGCACGCCGCCGTGCTTGCGCCCAACGCTGCCGCTTTCTACGACACCTATTCGAACACCGCGGCACCGCCGCGCCAAAACCTCTACCGCGCCGATGGATCGCCCATCGCCACGATTAACGAAAACAAAATCGCCGAGCTTGGGGACTACCGTCTCTCTTCCGTGGAATTTCTCACCGTGAAATCGCGGGACGGCGTCCAGCTGAACGCCAGCATCATCAAGCCGCCAGACTTCAATCCGCAAAAGAAATATGCTGTGTTGGTTTACACCTATGGCGGGCCGCACGCTCAAGTTGTGCGCAATGCCTGGGGCGGCACGAACTTCCTTTGGCACCAGCTCATGGCGCAAAAGGGCTACATCATTTTTTCTCTGGATAATCGTGGTTCGGCGGGCCGGGGCCATGCTTTTGAAACGCCCCTGCACTTTCGCATGGGCGCACAGGAGCTTTCCGACCAGCGCGACGGCGTGCAATATCTCAAGTCGCTTTCCTACGTTGATGCCAATCGCATCGGCATCTGGGGATGGAGCTACGGCGGCCACATGACGCTGCACGCCATGTTCGAGGCCGGCGATGATTTCAAAGTGGGTTTTGCCGGCGGCCCGGTCACCGACTGGCGCTACTACGACTCCATCTATACCGAACGTTACCTCGGCCTGCCTCAGAAAAACGAGAAAGGGTATCAGGACTCTTCACCGGTGAAGTATGCCGCTCAGCTCAAGGGAAAATTGCTGATCGCCCACGGCACCGGAGACGATAATGTGCACTATGCGAACACCCTCGCTGTGATCAACGGTCTGATCGATGCTGGGAAGTACGTCGAAGTTTTGGCCTCTCCGGGCCGCGGCCACGGCGTGAGCGATCCCCCTGCTCGCCGCGTTCTCATGCAGCGGGTAACGCAATTCTTCTTGGATAACCTTTGATCCGTCGCATGGCCACGGTGGTCTGTGCGCTTCTTGCCCTTTCTGTTGGCGAAAATAGAGGTGGGGCCAAGCCCTCCGGCATGGCCCGACGCTCACAAACTATCTTTCTGCCCAACTTCTCTGCGGCTTGACTTTTCTAGTGCACGCCAAAATATTCGACGTGGACGTATCGCCCGAGGCGCGCGTTGAAGAGCAAGTACCAGCCGGGGTGATGATCGTCGTCGTAGACGTATACGCGATCGCGATCCCATTCCCAATCGCGGCAACGATCGAGGTCGTAGGAGGCCACCACCCAGTTCGAGTTGTCGTACAGCACCACGCGCCGGGTCCGGTAATCGATCCGCCGGGCCACAAACTCCGCTCTCACATGATCGTAGCGGCCGTACGGATAGGCCCGGCCCGGTCGAACACGGTCGTGGTCGGAATCCCAACCGTGGTAGTGGGGGTTGTGCGGGTTATCCCAGCCCTTGTGTTTCCCATTGTCGTGCCGGTCATCGCCACGATCTTCGTGTTTCTCCTGACCTTTGTGCTTGCCATTGTCGTGCCGGTCATCGCGGTCACGGTGGTCGTCGCGATCCCGCTGCGGTGCTGCGACCGTGAGCGTTCCTGTCAAAGCCATGAACAAAGCGCCCGCTATGATTTTGCGCATAAGTCTTCTCTCCAGAAATTGCCACGCCGGCCGGTCTACCTTGCCCGATACCGCCAAATCTTCCGGTTCGGCTTTCCGCAGGCGGGTTGCTGCCTAATTCATTGTCCTCCGGAGGCGCCCCTTCATTCCAGCAACATGAAATCTGCTTTGTCCATTCAGTACGCCATCCGCCGATTCGAACAACGCGCAGCTCCCCTTTCTAAGAGGGCCGGATTTTTCTTCGCTCGTCCGAGGTGTGCTAGGCCTTATAATCCGGCCGACCCGGAGGTCACCGTGCTCAGACGAATTCTCTGCGTTGCCTTGTTGGCCGCCGCCGCCCAACTTCCCACTCCTCTGCAGGCGCAGCAAACGCCACAAGAGAAAGAGCAAATTCTTTGGCAGAAGCTGGAAGCCACCATTAAAGATGTCGATCGCAACCTCGACGGCGTGCTCGGCGTTGCCATCCTTGATCTCACGACCGGGCAAAAATACTTGCTCCACGCGGATGAAGTGCTTCCGACGGCCAGTTCCATCAAGATCGCCGTCCTCGCCGAGCTTTATCGGCAAGCGCAGCAAGGCAAAATCAAGCTCGCCGATCTGTATACGCTGCAGCCGAGCGACCTCGTCGGAGGGAGCGGAGTTGCCGGGGCCCTGACTCCGGGCGTCACCCGCCTGACGATTCGCGATGTCGCAGCACTGATGATTTCCGTGAGCGACAATTCGGCCACGAACATCATCATTGACCGCATCGGCATGGAAAACGTGAACGCGCTGCTCGATTCGCTGGGGCTCACGCACACGCGCCTGCGGCGCAAGATGATGGATTTGAAAGCCGCGGCGGAGGGTCGCGAAAACATCACGACCCCGCGGGAGATGATGGCGCTGCTCGAAGAGCTCTACCGCGGAAAAGTTCTGAACAAACAATTCACCGAAGATTATTTCAATCTTCTCAGCATTCACAAGGAGAGCTATATTCCGAGGGAATTGCCGGAAGATCTTCGCGTTGCCAACAAGCCTGGCGAGCTCGAGGGCGTGCGAAATGATTCGGGCATCGTCTTTGCAGGCAAGCGCCCGTACGCGATCAGCGTGATGACCACCTATCTCCGCCGCGAACACGATGGCGGGGAAGCGATCATGCGCATCTCCGTCGCAGCGTACCAAATGTTCGACCGGCTCAGCCGCGCGTCACAGTATGGAAGGGTCGTCTCGCTACATGACACAGGCAATCCGTGAGCGGGCGCCGTGCTTCGCAGGTAGCTTAGTCTTTGTCTTACGGGGCGACTAGGTCTTTGAGCTTGGGCTTCACCTGGACGGCAGAGAGGCTGGAGGCATCCCAGCCACCCCCCAGGGCTTTGATGAGCAGGACACTGGTGACGAGCTCCTGGCCCTGAATGACCGCGAGCTCCTGCTCGTTGTTGAGCAGATTCTGCTGCGCGTTGACCACATCGAGGTAGCTTACCAGCCCGCCTGTATACCTGCTGTTGGCGATGTCCAGAGTACGCCGGGCGGAGTCGACGGCCTGCTGCTGTGACCGCTTGGCCCGGTCCAAAACGGTTAGGCCGGTAACGCCGTCCTGCACTTCGCGGAAGGCATTCAGGACGGTGTCGCGATAGCCGGCCACGCTGGCGTCGAATCCGGACTTTGCGAATTGGACCTGGGCGCGGCGGGAGCCGCCGCTGAAAATAGTCTCAGCTACGTTTGCGCCAACCGCCCAAAAGGTGCTCTGCACATTGACGAGCTTGGCGATGTCCGCGGCCTGCCAGCCGCCATTTCCAAAAAGGTTCAGCGACGGAAAGTACGCCGCTCGGGCAATTCCGATCTGTGCGTTGGCGACCGCCATCTGACGCTCGGCTTCGGCGATGTCCGGGCGCCGCTCGAGCAGATCGGAAGGCAGCCCGACGGCCAACGAGGGGGGCGCGGCGTTCAGTTCCTTCGTCGGAAGACGGAAATCCGGCGCGGGCCTCCCCACCAGCACGGCGATGGCATCCTCAAACTGTTTTCTCTGCTGCAGCAAGAGGATCGCCTGTGTCTCGGTGGCGTTCAGCAGGGTCTCTTCCTCGGCTACGTCCAGGCCGGAGGCTACGCCGCCCTTGTGCCGCGAGTCCACCAATTGTAAGCCTTTCTGCAGATTCTGGACGGTGCGGTTCAGAATGCCCAGTTCCGTATCAAGCTGGCGCAACGTGAAGTAATCGCCCGCGAGCTCGGCGGTGATGACCAGGCGAACATTTTCGAGATCCGCGGCGCTGGCCTGGTAGGACGCCTGGGCTGCTTCGATGTTGCGTCGGCGTCGGCCGAAGAGATCGACTTCGTAGCCCACCGTGAACGGCAGAATGTTATTGGACTGCGATACCGGGGAATTCACGGGGAAATTGCTGTTGGCCGGTCGGTTACCGGAGAGCCTCTGGCGTTGCGCGCTCGGAGTTGTCGAGAGCACAGGGAATTGCGCGGCGATCTGAACGGCCGCGCTGGCACGCGCTTGTTCCAGCCGAGCCGCCGCAACTTTGATGGTTTGGTTTGCGTCGAGCGACTGTTTTTCAAGAGCGCTCAAATCATCATCGTTGAAAGCGCTCCACCATTCGCCCTTGGCAAGACCATCCTTCGGGTCACTCTCGCGCCAAGGTTCCGAAACGTCCCATTTTGCCGGCACGGGCGCCGTGGCGCGCTGGTACTTTGGCCCCACGGTGCAACCGCCGATGAGGGCACAAACAGCAAGCCCGGCCAGGGCGGAGAATTCCCCAGTGCGTTTCATTATTGTTTCTTGGCCCCTGGCGCGGGGTTCGGCTGCGCGGCAGGCTGGCTCGGCGGGTTGTTGAGCGCGATTTCCTTGACGTGCACTTCCTGGCCCTCGTCGAGGGAATCCGCAGGATTCAACACGATCCAATCGTTGGCGTCGAGACCCTCGAGGACTTCGAGAGTGGTGCCGTAGTCGCGGCCGATAGTGAGCGACTTGAGGTGCGTTTTGTGATTTGCGTTCACAACGACCGCGCGAAGCCCTTCCGAACGAAATAACAGCGCGTTCACCGGCACAACAAGCCGGGCTCCCGTCACCTTCACTTGCAAGTGCGCTTGAGCGTAACCGCCGGGGAGCAGCGCGCCATTATGGTTCGGCACGTCCACTTCGGTGAGCAAGGTGCGCGTGCCGGGGTCGATCGATTCCGCCGTGCGCACCACCTTGCCTTGGAAATTCTGGCCGGGATACTGAGTGAGTTCGAGGTAGGCGCCAAGTCCCGCGCGAATGGAGGCCGCGTAGGCTTCCGGAACACTGACATAAGCGCGAATGGGATCCGTTTGCGCGAGGGAAAAGAGCTGCTGCGATGCGCCGCCGTTCCCAGCGTTGATCAACGTGCCTGTATCCACGCTGCGCCGGGTGATGACGCCGCTGAAAGGCGCATAAATGTGCTTGAAGGATTCCAGTTCCTCGAGCCGCCGGACGTTGGCTTCCGACGATCTCACGTTGGCGACTTTGGCTTCCAGATCCCCGACGGCGTTATCAACCTCCTGCTTGGAGACGCCGTCGGTCTTGATGAGTTCCTGGTAACGTGTTGCGGTGATCTTAGAGAGATTCGCGTTGGCCTGCGCAGTATTGAGTTCGGCGCGCGCCTGAGACAACTGCTGATCCACTTCCGGAGTGTCGATGTCTGCGAGCAAATCGCCTTGCCGGACGCGGCTTCCGATGTCGTGGTACCACTTTTTCAGATAGCCGTTGGTGCGCGCATAGATGGGCGATTCAACATAAGCTTGCATGGCGCCGGGCAGGACGAGGTCCTCCTCCGCCGATTCTAATGAGGCATGAATCACCGCCACGGTGGGAATCGCCCGTGTTTCGGTTTCCTTGGCGAGCGCCTGATACTGCGAGTGGCGCTGGAACAGCGTTACCGCCCCGAGGACCACCAGCACAATCACGATGGCGAAAAGAATCGTGAAGACTTGGCTGCCCTTTCCGCGTGGTTGTTCCTGGTCTCGAGGATCCATCTGAACTCCGCCTTCCATCATCACCCCATCTCCACTCTCACTTCCAGATAGAAAAATTTCAGACCGTTGCCGGCGACAGCGATCCCTGCGGCGCCGATCTCCGCCCGCGGCGTCCGTGGATCATGGAGAAAACGCACGGGACAAAAAAGAGCGTGGCGAACGTTGCAAAGACCAGCCCACCGATTACCGCGCGGCCAAGAGGAGCGTTTTGCTCACCGCCTTCGCCGAGGCCCACGGCCATCGGCACCATTCCGATGATCATCGCCAGCGCGGTCATCAGCACGGGCCGGATGCGCACAAAACCGGCTTCGATAGCGGCATCGCGGGCGCTCTTGCCCTCCTCCATCTGTTCGCGCGCGAAGGAGACCATCAGGATGCTGTTCGCCGTAGCCACGCCCATGCACATGATCGCGCCGGTCAGCGACGGAACATTGAGCGTGGTATGCGTCAGCAGCAGCGTCCAGCAGATGCCGGCGAGCGCGCCGGGCAGCGCGGTAATAATAATAAAGGGATCGAGCCAGGACTGAAAATTGACCACGATCAGGAGATAAGCAAGCACGATCGCGCCGAGCAAGCCAAAGCCCAGGCCAGCAAATGAACTCTTCATGGTCTGGACCTGGCCGCGAACGGCGATGTGGCTGCCCTTCGGCAAATCCTTCTCGATGGCCTGGACACGTTTTTCCACTTCGTCGGCGACGCCGCCAAGGTCGCGGCCATCCACAGCTGCGTAAACATTGATCATCGGCTGCGTGGTGTAGTGCGATATTTCCGCGGGCCGGGCGGTCGTCGAGGTTTTGACCAGGTTTCCCAGAATCTGAGGCCTCCAACCCGGCATACTGCCGCTGATGGGAGTATTTTGTAGCGCCTGGTAAGAGTCCACGCGATACTGCGGCTCCTGCACCGCGACGGAGTACTCCACGCCATTTTTTGGATCCAGCCAGAAGGCCGGGGCGGTCTGGAAGCTGGAGCTCAGCGAAACAAGAACGTTTTGTGCCACGTCGCGCGACTGCATGCCGACAGATTGGGCACGGGCGCGATCGATTTCCATATAGAGCGTGGGGTTATCAAAGGCCTGCTGAACATGGACATCCACCGCACCGGGAATGTGACGGAACTCGTTTGCGAGTTTTTCCCCGACTAGATAATTTCCGCGCTGGTTCATGCCCGTGACTTCCACATCGATGGGCGCGGGAGTGCCGAAATTCAAGATTTGCGTCACGATATCCGCCGGCTGAAAGAAGAACTGCACGCCGGGAAAACGCTGCGGTAGTTTTTCACGCAAATCATTGATGTAAGCCCCAGTGGGCTTGCCGCGCACTTCCTTCAGTTGGACAAGAATTTCCGCGTCTGAGCTCCCAATAGTGCCGGCGTTGCTGTAGGTGAGGTTGATGCCGCTGTAGGGCAAGCCGATGTTGTCGAGGACCGTGGTGAGCTCGTCTTTCGGGATGGTTTCACGGATGACGCCGTTTACCTGGTCGGCTATCCGCGCCGTTTCCTCGATGCGCAGGCCGGTGCGCGCGCGCATGTGCAGGCGAATCTGACCGGCGTCCACCTTCGGAAAGAAATCGCGCCCGAGAACGCCGCCGATCAAGACGGAGAAAACGCAGAAGGCCAGGAAGCATACAGCGAACAGCTTTGGCGAGTGCAGCGCGACACCCAGGGCCTTCCGGTAGCCTTCCCGGAGGTTTTCAAAATTCCGCTCAAAGCCTTGCTGGTAGCGGCGGAAAAACCCCATTTTTTCTCCGATGTGCTCGTCGGCATGATATTCGTCTTCCGTGCTCAGGAGATACATGGCCAGGGTCGGTACGATGGTGCGCGACCACATGTAGGAAGCCAGCATGGCGAAGCTTACGGCTTCGGCCAGTGGAACGAACAGGAATTTGGCCAC
>Ga0137394_10000148_pt1 | contig 47959 bp, 33 predicted proteins | sample czobulk116metaG_FD_108278 | JGI IMG/M metagenome (GOLD analysis project Ga0137394, IMG submission 108278) | Vadose zone soil microbial communities from Angelo Coast Range Reserve, California, USA - czobulk1.16 metaG | ecosystem: Environmental > Terrestrial > Soil > Vadose zone | place: USA... | reverse complement strand
GCGAGCTGTCCGCCCACGCGGGAACCCGCGGGGCGCTGTTCCGCCTCGCCTTGCCGGCCGAAGGCGACTACGCCGGCAACGGCGTGCCCTCGGCGTAGTCCCAAGGCAGCGCGCGGACCCCGAGCTAGACTGGCCGGCGATGCGCCACGCCGGCCTCGTCCTCCTGATCGCCTCGGCCTGCGCGAAGCCCGCCTCGGTTCCCGAGCATTGGCAGGGCCCGGCGGTGGTCTTCCTCGGCGACAGCCTCACCGCGGGCCAGGGAGTCGCGCGGCAGGAGAGCTATCCGGCGCTGCTGGAATCGCGGATGCGGGCGGAAGGCTTTTCATTTCCGGTGGTCAACGCGGGCATCTCCGGCGAAGCGACGGATCAGGCTCTGGCGCGGCTCGACCCCATCCTGCGGCAGCCCGTCGCCGTGCTCTTCGTCGCGCTGGGAGTCAACGACGCCATCCGGTTCCACCGCCCGCCGCCCGAGATCCGGAGCAATCTTGCGCGCATCATCGATCAGGCACAGCGCGCCGGCGCCCGCGTGGTCCTCGCCGGCATGAAGCTTCCGCTGAGCTTCGACGCGGAATACCGCCGGCAGTTCGAGGAGATCTATCAGTCCCTGGCGCGCGACTACCACATGCCGCTCGTGCCCTTCCTCCTCGAGGGCGTGGGCGGCAAACCCGAGCTGAATCAGGGCGACGGCCTCCACCCGACCGCGGAGGGCTACCGGCGCGTCGCGGCGATCGTCTGGCCAGTCTTGGAGCCTGTCCTGCGCGAAGCGCAGCGCTGAACCCCAGCGTTCAAGGCCTCTTGGCTCCCACCCGCACGAACACCAGCACCACCACGGTCACAAGTCCCGGGCATCGAAACGAGGACGAGCACGAGCACGCTTCAGGCGTCCCGAAGCGAGCCCAAACTACGCCGTCCCTGTCTCACTCTTTGGCGGGGCCACTGGCTCCTGCTGCTTCTGCGGCCCGTGACTGTGGTTCACGCGGTCGCGCAGCTCCTTGCCCGTCCGGAACAGGATGCCGCGCTTGGGCTTCACCGGGATCACTTCTCCCGTCTTGGGGTTACGCCCGTTGTAACCCTGGTAGTTCTTGACGTGGAACGCGCCAAGACCGCGAATCTCGATGTTGTCGCCCTTGCACAATGCGGCTTTCATCGACTCGAAGATCGTCTCGATGGTCAGCTCCGCCTGCTTCTGGGTCAGCTGGCGCTTGGCCACCAGGATGGCGATCAGATCGCTCTTCAGCATGCATGTACTCCGCGAGGTCCGGCGGTCGAAAACGTTCGACGGATGGGAACGTTACATGACCCAGCCGGCTGCGGGCAAGCGCCCCGAAGCACGATTTTCAGGCGGGTTTCCGCACACCTTCACCCACCCCCACCGGCCGGCTTTCGGGAGCGGAGCTCGCTTCTGCGGCCGGTGCCTCGAACCGGCGCAGGAAACCCTCCAGGGACTCGTCCAGCGCGCCCTCGGCGGCGCTCTCGGCCCTCTGGAAGGCCCGTTGGATGGCCTGGGCAACGTCGTCCGGCTCCTGCGCCGGGAAGCGGAGCGTGGAGCGCGCCGTGGCGCGGACCTGCGCCAGGGTGATCTGCGCGGGGTCCCGCGACAACAGCCATCCTCCCTGCCGGGCCTCGACCGCCAGACCCGCCGCGGCCAGCGCGGAAAGGCCCTCCTTGGCAAGCCGGGCGGTGACCTCCAGCTCCCGGACCAGCGCCTGTACCCGGATGGGCCCGCCGCGCTCCCGCTGGAGCTGCGCCAGGGCGACCATCAGCCGGGCCAGGAACGTCTCCCGCGCCGCGGCGCCCTGGATCGCCGGGTGCGGCTCGGGCTTGCGGGACGCGTCCAGGGCATAGCAGAGGCGGCAGCCGACCAGCGCGATGTACCAGGAGATGTAGATCCACGTCAGCGTGATCGGCAGGACGGCCAGTCCTCCGTAGATCTTGTGCACTTGCACCATCCGCCCCGAGGCCCAGGCGAAGAGGAACTTGGCCACCTCCCAGGCGCTGCCGGCCACGAAGGCGGCGAGCAACGCGGATCGGAACCGGACGCGGGCGTTGGGGATCACCTTGTAGAGGAAGGCCAGGCCCGCGTACGTGATCGCCACCGAGGACAACGTGGCCAGCGTGTGCAACGTCTCGCTGTGCTGCGGCTGGTTGTGGGCCCCGTGGACGCCCTGCATCCGGGAGATGGTCCAGCTCGCGTAGACGGAGAGGCTGAGGAACATCGGCCCCAGCGTGAGGAAGGACCAGTACTTGAGCAACCGCTGCACCGGCGAGCGCGGCTTCCTCACCGCGTAGATGTGGTTGAAGGCGCTCTCGATGTTCCAGAGCAGCGAGAGCACCGAGATCAAGAGCAGCGCGAAGCCGATGGCGCCCAGCGTCTTCACCGTGGCCTTGCTGGTGAAGGTGGTGAGGGCGGCGGAGATCGCCGCCCCCGCGCCGATCCCGAGCTGCGAGTTCACGTACGCCTGCACCCGGTCCTGGAGCTGCGTCTCGCCGGTGAACAGGTCGATCACGCTGTAGACCACCGCCAGCAGCGGCACGAGGGAGAACAGGGTCAGGTAGGTGAGCGCCGAGGATCGCAGCGTGATCGCCTCGCCCCGGAACCCGCGGCCGACCAGGACCAGCGCGCGCACGAACCGCCGCACGGCGGGAAAGTGATGCGCCCGCTCGCGGAACGCGGCGATGCGGGCGACGACGTTCACTTCAATCGCCCACCTTGACCGCGGGCGCCTCAGCCGGCCTGGCCTCGGCCGTCACCCGCGGCGGCTCGGGCGGACGCCCCTGCGACGGGTTGCGGTTCCCGTCGCGCCGGCCCCCGTCCCGCCGCCCCTGCCCGCGCTGGGCCTGCTGCAGATCGGGACGGCTCCACTTGGCGTGCAGGTCGTACTGCTCCAGGTGGTACTGCGGCTGCGGCCGGACGGTGATGCTCTTGTTCAGCTTCATCATCAAGAGCCGCATCGCTTCCCGCTCGGGCCCCTGCAGGAGCTTGGCCACCTCGGGATGGCAGGAGACCACGAGCTGATCCTCGCGGTGCTTGCCGGCCGCCCGCTGGACCTCGCGCATGATGTCGTAGGCCATGGTGGTCTTGCTGCGGACGTGCCCGCGTCCATCGCAGGTCGGACAGATCTCGGTGGTCAGCCGGGTGATGCTCTCGCGCACCCGCTTGCGCGTCATCTCCACCAGGCCGATGTCGCTGATCTTGAGGACGTTCGTCTTGGCCCGGTCGGCGGCCAGCGCATCCTGGAGCGTCTTGAAGACCTTCTCCCGGTTGGCGCCTTTGTCCATGTCGATGAAGTCGATGATGATGATGCCGCCGATGTTCCGCAGGCGAAGCTGGTAGACGATCTCCTTGGCCGCCTCGCAGTTGATCTTGGTGATGGTGTCTTCCAGCGAAGCCCCGGCGCCCTTCTTCCCCACGTAGCGCCCGGAGTTCACGTCGATGGCGACCAGCGCCTCGGTCTGGTCGATGATGATGTAGCCACCGCTCTTCAGCCAGACCTTCCGGTTCTGGGCGCGGACCAGCTCCTGCTCGATGCCGTATTCGTCGAAGATCGGCTCCTCGCCGCCATACAGCTCGATCCTTTCCTTGAGCTCTGGCGCCGCCTGCTCGACGAAGGCGCGGACCCGCTCGTACTCGGAGCGGTCGTCGACCACCAGCTTCTCCACCTCGTCGGAAAAGAGGTCGCGGATGCTGCGCAGGATCAGGTCCAGGTCCGGGTGGACGCAGGCGGGCGCCTTCATCGACTCGCGCTTCTTGCCCACCTCGTTCCACAGCCCGAGGAGGAACTTGATGTCCGCCGTCAGCTTCTCGCTGGCCTCGTTCTCGGCGACGGTGCGGACGATGAAGCCGGTGCCCGGCGGGCGGTAGCGGTCGACCAGCTCGCGCAGCCGCCGGCGCTCCTTCTCGTTCTCGATCCGGCGGGAGATCCCGACGTGATCGACGGTGGGCATGAAGACCAGGTGCCGGCCGGGCAGCGAGATGTGGCAGGTGATCCGGGCGCCCTTGGTGCCGATGGGGTCCTTCACCGCCTGGACCAGGACCTCGTCGCCCTCCTTGAGCAAGTCCTGGATCTGCGCCCGCTGCTTGCCGTTGCCGTTGCGCTTCTCGCCGTTGCCTCCGCGGCGGTCCTGGCCCTGCAAGGACTTGCCGTTGCCGTCGGCGCGGCGGTCGCCCTTCTGCTGCTCGCCGGCTGGACGGGGACCCTCGCCGCCCCGCCTGCGGCCGCGGCCACCCCTGCGCCGGCCCCGCCGCCCTTCGCGGGCCGCGGGGCGCTGATCGCCAGGAACGCCGCGCGCGCCGGCTTCGGGCGCCTGTGGAGCGGCCTGGGCTTGAGCCTCGGGAGGGGCCGCGGGGGCATCTGCGCCGGCGGCCGGCGATTCCGCTGCCTGCGCCTGCTCGGCGGCCAGCGCTTCCTCGGCAGCGGTATGCGCGGCGTCGGCCTCGTCGAGCTCCTCCTCTTCGTCGTCCTCGTCGTCGTCGTCGATGGCTTCGTCGGGGTGCAGCTCGACGATCTCCGACGGCTCGGCGGAAGGAGCGCCTGCTGCGGCTTGCTCGGGCACCGGCGGTCGGGCGGCCGGTCCGGCAGCATCTGCCGGCTGGACCGGCGTCTCGGCCGCGGCCGACTCGATGCTGGTTTCGGCAGCGGCGCCCGCTTCTACCCCTGGCGGAGGCGGCGGGGTCTCGGCGACCGGAGGCGGAACGGAATCCTCGGAGGGCTCGGGCAGATCCTCGGCCTCGAGGGGATCGCCCTCGACCGAGCCGGCCTTGATGTCCATCTCCTCGGAGAAACCGGGAAAGCTGGGGTCGGAGACGATGTCGCCGACGTACAGGAAGGCCGCCTTGTCCAGGCCGATGTCGACGAACGCGGCCTGCATGCCCGGGAGCACCCGGACGACCTTTCCCTTGTAGATGTTGCCGACTATTCCTTTCTCGTTCTTGCGCTCCAGGTAGTACTCAGAAATCGTCCCTTGCTCGATCAGCGCCACCCGGGTCTCCTGACCCGAGGCGTTGATCACCAGGATGTTGGACATCGAAAGATCCTTCTTCCGCCGGCGCGCGAAGGTCGCGCGACCGCGTCAGGGCGCTTTGATTGCGCCGCTTCGTGAAACCGGAGAGTGAACCTGGCAGGGCCACCCAGCCTCGCTCATGGCGCCCGGAACGTCGGAGGTGCGCGGCTGCGCGCCGTCCCCGCCGTCGAAGGCGCGGTGAGGCCCCGGCTGTAAAAAATACCTCCGGGGCAGACACGATGAGCGTAGCATCCGGATCCGGGTGTCGCAAGGCGCGTGGGTGGGACTGGCGGGATTTCCACAGCGCAAGAAATCGCCGGGAGGCGCCCGTGTAAGCGCTCCTCCCCGCCCCCCGTAGGTCCGAGCGCCTACTGCAGCTGCGAAAAGCACCTATGAAAGCAGGAAGGGCGAGGAGAGGGCGAGACCCGCCGCGCAGAGCGCGACGAGGAGCGCCCAGAGGCGGTTCATGCCGCGGGAGGTCCGAAGACCACGCTCTCGCGGATCAGGCGGCTGCGTCCCGGCTTCACCAACTCCGCGCCGAACAAGGCCGAGAGCAGCTCGGAGGGACGCGCCACGGCTTCGGGCTCGCCCGCCTTCAGCGTGAAGCGGACCTCGCGGGGTCCGTCCGCGGCGAGGCCTTCCACCGACGCCTTGAGATCGACGCGCACGGGCCGCTTTCCTTCGCGCTCCCTCACGATGATCGCCTCGCCGCTGGAGGCGAACTCCGCGAGCCGCTGCGCGGCGTCGGGCGCGTCGTCCGGGAGCTCCACGCGGTAGACGATCCCGCGGATGGTCCGGGCGAGCGAATCGCCGCCGGGCGCCAGCACCTCGCAGGAGAGCAGCCGGAAGCCTTCGGGCAGGTGCACCCGGACCGCCCCGGCGACCTGGCCCGCGTCCTGGACGCCGAACAGCTCCAGGTCGAGGTACTCGGCCCGGCTCTCCGTCCCCACCGGACAGGCGGGCCCGAAGCTGACCTTGGGCTTCGGGTGGAACCCCTGCGAGTGCGGGATGGAGAGCTTCGCGCGGCGGAAGGTGCGCAAGAGCGCCGTCATCGTCTCCAGATGACTGAGCGCCACCGCGGCTACGCCTTCCTTCGCGTAGCGGAGCCGCAAGCGCGTCCGGCCCGCCGGGACCTCCGCCGGAACGCGTGGAGGCTGCCGGCGGTAGTCCTCGGGGTGGTAGACGATGTTGTCTACCACCTCGTAGTCGCAGGCGCCGCAGGCGGTGCAGATCTCCTCGCCGTAGGCGCAGTCGGGGACCTGGCTTTCCCGAAGGCTGGCCATCCGCGCCTTCCAGAGGTAGGGCTTGGTCACCTCGCAGTCGATGTGGTCGAACGGCAGGACCTCGCGCTCGCCCTTCTCCCGGTGCGCGAAGAAGTGCATCCCCACGCCGTGCTCCCGCTCGGCAAGAGCGAATGCCTCGTGCCAGACCTCGAGGTGGAAGTGCTCGGTCCAGCCGTCCAGCCGCTGTCCGCGGCGATACGCGCCGAGCACGGCGGTGGCGAGCCGGCGATCGCCCAGGGCGAGCGCGCCTTCGAGCGCGCCCTGCCGGGCGTCGTGCGGCTTCACGTGGAGCTCGCGGTAGCCGCGGCCGAGCTTCCGCAGCTCGTCGCGGAGCAGCGCCTGCTTCCGCTGCGTCTCCTCCAGGGAGATCATCGGATCCCACTGGAAGGGGGTGAACGGCTTGGGGCAGAAGGTGGAGACGCCGACGTTGATCTCCGCCCGCGGGTTCAGCTTCCTGCCCCGGCGGAGCGCCTCGCCGCACAGATTGACGATGGCGCGGACGTCCTCGTCCTGCTCGGTGGGCAGCCCGATCATGAAGTAGAACTTCACCAGGTCCCACCCGGCCGAGAACACGGTGTCCACGGCGTGGAGCAGGTCCTTCTCCGAGTTGCCCTTGTTGATCACGCGGCGCATGCGCTCGGTGGCCGCCTCGGGCGCCACGGTGAACCCGCTCTTGCGCACGCGCTTGATCTGGCCGGCGAGACGCTCGGACATCGTCTCGGTGCGCAGGCTGGGCAGCGAGATCCCGACGTTCTCCGGCCCGAACTCGTCGAAGAAGTCCTCCAGCACGCCGTCGATGCACGAGTAATCGCCGGCGCTCAGCGAGAGAAAGCCCACCTCTTCGTAGCCGGTGGCCTCGAGGCCCCGCTCCGCGATGCGGCGCACGTCGTTGGGGTCCCGCTGGCGCGTGGGACGCGTGATCATCCCCACCTGGCAGAAGCGGCAGCCGCGGGTGCAGCCGCGCTGGATCTCCAGCGGAAGCCGGTCGTGCACCGTCTGCATGAACGGCACGATCGGCTTCTCCGCCTGCGGCACGAGGTTCAGGTCCGGGATCACGCGGCGGACGATGCTCTGGTAGCCGGGCTTGAGCGGCTCGTAGCAGGCGATGGTCTTGTCCGCCGCGTAGTGCACCCGGAACAGCGAAGGCACGTACACGCCGGGGATCTCCGCGAGCAGCCAGAGCAGGTGGTCGCGGGGAGCGCCGCTCTCCTTCCAGGCCGCCACGGCGTCACTGATCTCGTGCACCACCTCCTCGCCTTCGCCGATCACGAAGGCGTCGAAGAAGTCCGCCACCGGCTCCGGGTTGTAGGTGCAGGGGCCGCCGCCGAGGACCAGCGGGTCGTCGCGCTTGCGGTCCTTCGTGTGCAGCGCGATGCCGCCCAGATCGAGCATCGCCAGCACGGTCGTGTAGCAGAGCTCGAACTGGAGCGTGAACCCGAGGATGTCGAAGGCCGCGATCGGGGCGCGGCTCTCGATGGAGAAGAGCGGCAGCCGCTCGGCGCGGAGCGCCGCCTCCATGTCGGGCCAGGGCATGAAGACGCGCTCGCAGGCGACGTCGGGACGCTCGTTGAGCGCGTGGTACAGGAGGCGGAAGCCGACGTTGCTCATCCCGACTTCGTAGGTGTCGGGAAACGCCAGCGCCCACTTCACCCTGGCCGCGGCCAGGTCCTTGCGCACGGCGTTGAGCTCTCCTCCCGCATAGCGGGAAGGCCGCTGGGCCGAGAGGATCAGCCGATCGAGGACGGGGAGCCGCATCGCGCCTGACCTGTAGGCGCGAGCGGCGTTCCGGTCAAGGCGACACCAGCGGCAAGACGCGCTTCACCTGGTCCATCCCGCCCCACTCGTCGAAGAGCTTCTGGCCCTTCTCCTGGATCTGGTCGAACGTCGGGATCGTCCCCTGTCCGGCGCCGGAGTGCGGATGGACGATGTAGAGGATGTCCGGCTCCTGGTGGCCCCAGGCGTCCAGCATCTTGCCCAGGGCAGGCGAGCCCTCGCCGAAGTGGGGATCGTTGTAGCCGCCCATGTCGGCGAAGACGAGGTGCGCCACCTTGTTGTTCTTGGGGTTCACGGCCGTGATGATGTCGCCGATGGTCCCGGTGGCGCCCGCGGAGACCCGCTTGAAGCGCGGCCCCTTCTCCAGCCAGACCTGTTGCGGCCAGGCCATGTACGGGATCTTCCGCGCGTCGACGTAGCGCTTCGTGTCGCCGCGGTTCTTCGTCTTGTCCACCAGGCTCGTCGAGGAGATGTAGAATCCCGGGAATGGATCATTCGAGCCCTGCACCAGCGGATTGCCGGTCGACTGACCGTTGTCGGTGACCACCCCGAACCAGTTCGCGGGCTTCCCGTCTTTCGCGGGATGCCCGCCGTTCGCCAGGTAGTCGAGCGCGCCGTCGTAGTTCTCGAAGTCGATGTTCCAGTAGTGCGTATTCACCTTGTAATTTTGAGGGTGGTAGCAGTTGGGTGCGCCGTCGACGTCCATGAGCAGGCGGCCCTTGATGAGCCAGGCCTTGTCCTTGCCCGGCACCTTGTAGGCCACGTACGTGTAGTCGCGCTTCTTGCTGCCCTCGCCCACGTCTCCGTCGAAGGTGAAGAACTTCTGCAACTCGCCGGGGGCGACCTTCTGCGCGGCGGGAGGCGTGCCGACATAGAGCGGCGCCACGCAGCCCATCTCGAGCGGCTTGTCCCCGGAGCTCTTCACGCGCGCGAACACCAGGGAGCCGTCCTGGAAGGCCGCCGGGATGGGCACGGCCAGCTCGCTCACGTCGCCCGTGACAGCCATCTTCACCCCGGCGTTCAGCTCGTTGCCGGTGATGGCGTCCTTGAGGAAGACGTCGAGCTCGAGCCCGCGCTTCACGTCGTAGGTGTGCATCCGCAGCTTCGCGGAGCCGCCCGCGGCCACGGTGTTGCCGAGCCAGTACAGCACCAGCACCATCGGCGAGAGCCCGTGCTGCGACTCCGAGGCCCCGTGGCCGTCGAGCACCTGCTTGAGCTTCGACTGCGTGTCGGCGTCGGGCAGGCCGTTCGGGTTGAGGCCGTTGGCCTTCTGGAACTCCTTGACCGCGTCGCGCATGCGCGCCGCGTCGGCGCCGGGCGGGCCCGGGTCGGTCTTCAGCTTGCCGCCCTGGAACAGCCGCGCGAGCTGCTCCTGGGCGGCGTGCTGCGCGCGCAGGGCCGGGAGCTGCTTGCGGAGCTCGCCCTTGGTGAACTTCCCCGCGATGCCGTCGACGTCCAGCTTGAAGCTCTTCTGGAATGCCTTGATGGCGGCCTGCGACTGGGCGTCGTTGACGTTGTCCGCCTTGCCGGGGTCCGCGTCGATCCAGCCGCCGTGGAAGAATTCCTGGAGCGCCAGCTCCACCTCGTACTGCGAGTCGAGCACCTTCTTGTCATCCTGCTTGGCGGGCTTCGGCTGCACCTTCTTGGGCGCTTCGGGATCCTTTTTGAGATCGTTCCCCTTGATGGTGGTGACGGGCGCGTCGATGTGGCCCGGGGGAAGCGCCGTGGTCGCCGTTCCGCCGCCCTTCGCGTTGCACACGGGCGCGGGAGGATCGCCGTCGTAGTTGAAGCGGCCCACCCGCAAGGTCCCCACGGTCCACTCCGCGCCCGAGGGGAAGAAGCGCGTTGGCATCACCCGGAAGGACTTCTTGTCCACCTTCTGCGGGCCCTTGGGGTATCCGAGCCACATGCCCGCCCGGATGATGTCGTCGTCGTCGTCCGCGAAGATCTTGTCCTTCGCCTTCTCGTAGGTGCCGTTGCCGGGCTTGCTGGCGTTCTGCCCCTTGAGCCAGCGCTTGTCGCTGCACCCGTAGATGCTCACGCCCGGAGACGGTCCGTTCGCCCCGATGATCAGGAAGGCGTCCACCTCGTCCTTGTCGTTGAGGTGCACGTCCCAGCAGAAGACCAGGTGGCCTCCGTGGCCGACCCAGTTGATCTCGACCAGGTCGCCGCGGCGCATCTTCTTCGGCTCGACCTGGTAGCCGAGGCCGAAGTCGATCAGCGACGACACGCCGTGGTCGTTGAGGTTGTTGTGCTCGTAATAGAACTTCCCGAACGGGAGCGGATCGTTGCCGCCGTTGAAGAGCGGCTCGTAGGGCTCGCCGTTCAGGTCGTTCTTCGGGTACTTCGGGTCGAAGGCGACGCCGGTCACGCAGCCGGTGAACGGAGAGCAGCTCGTGCCCGGGCCGACCGCGATGGGGCTGCCCTTGACGGCCGCGAGGAACTTGCAGCCGGCCCCGTTCAGGTAGCCGTCCTTGTTGCGGGCCCGCAGGTCCTCGCAGATGTCGATGATCCGCTGCGGTCCTCCGGGGAGCTTCGTGGGCGCGTACTTGGGTTGGGTCATGATTCCGTTCCGGTGACGACGAATCGGTAGAGGCCGGCCTCGGCGTCGGGGTCCGACGCGGGCAGCGCGTGGGCCTGGAACTTCTGCCCGCGCACGGTCAGCTCGTAGGCGGCGAGCTCCGCGGCGATCTCGAGGCGGCCGTCTTCGTCGGTGGTCGCCTCCACGGTGTGGTCGCCGAGGCGCGCCTCGACCTTCTCGCCCGCGAGCGGGCTGCCATCGGCGCCGGCAAAGCGGCAGCGCAGGACGGCGTGCTCGCCCTCGGGTTGCAGCGGCGGGGGAGCGGTCTCCTCGCTCTCGTCTTCGGCGATCTCGATCCGGTAGTCCTTCGGCTCCGGCACCGAGGCGCGCACCATTCCCGCCTCGTCCGTCTCCGTCTCCGCGACGGTGACGCCGGTGTCCGGGTCGACGATGCGCACCGGCTGGTTGACCAGCGCGGTGTCGCCCACCGACTTCGCCTCCACCGCGATCACGTGGACGTCGCGCTCCTCGGCGACCAGGAAGCGGTAGGGATTGTCCTTGTCCGCCGCCGGCAACCCGTGCGCCTGGAACTTGTGGCCGCGGATCTCGAGCTCGTAGGCGGCAAGGTGCGCGGAGACCTGGATGCGGCCTTCCTCGTCGGTGGTGAGCTCGAGGGTCTGGTCGCCGGTGCGCGCCTGCACGGTCTCGCCCGCCAGCGCCTGCCCGTCGGCGTCGGTGAACTCGCAGACCAGCAACGCGGCGTCGTCGGAGGGAGCCAGCGGCGCGCCCGGACCCTCGGCCTCCTCGTCGAGCACCTCGATGCGATAGGTCTTCTCCTCGGGGACGCGGGCGCGCAGCACGCCCTCGTCGTCCGTGGTCAGCGTGCCCGACAGGACCGCGCCGGAATCCGGATCCACGATGCGCACCGGCTGGTTGGGCAGCGCCGTGCCGCCGACGGACTTCACCTCCACGGCGATGAGGTGGACGTCGTCCTCCTCCTTGAGCACGAACACGTAGGGGTTGTCGTGATCGGCGGCCGGCAGGCCGTGCGCCTGGAACGTGTGCCCCAGGATGCTCAGCTCGTAGGGCGAGAGCTGCACCGCGGCCCGGATGAATCCTTCGTCGTCGGTCGTGAGCTCGAGCGTCTCCTTCCCCACGCGGGCCTCCAGCTTCTGCCGCGCCAGCGGGCCCCCCTCCGCGTCGAGGAACTGGCAGACGAGGACCGCCGGCTGCTCCGCGGCGGCGAACGGCGGCGGCGCATGGTCGGACTGGTCGTCGAGGATCTCGATCCGATACTTCTTCGCTTCCGGCACCCGGGTGGACAGGACGCCTTTCGCGTCCGTGTTGAGCACGGGCGTCACCGGCTTGCCGCTGTCGGGGTCGATCACCTGCACCGGATGGTTGACCAGCAGGGTGCCGCCGACTGCTTTCACCTCGACCGAGATGAGGTGCACGTCCTCGGGCGGCTTCTGCACCGCCTGCGCCGCGGCCGCGCTGGCCGCCTTCGCCTGCTTCTGCTGCTCCTTCGCGGCCTTCTTCTCCGCCTCGCTGACCGAGGAGTTCCCCCACTTGTCGCGCGCGACGTAGAAGACGCAGTTGTATCCGGCGGCGTCGTAGAAATGGTTGGCCTCGGTCACCAGGTAGTGGCCCGAGAACGGGCCCACCTTCTTGATGTTCACCAGGGCCCCCGGCCTTACCTTCGGGTTTCCCTGGACCTCGACCTCCGCGGTGATGAACTCCATCGCGCGCCGTGTGAGCGCAGCCTTGGCCACCGTGTCCGCGTGCTCCTGCGTGCCCACCTTCGACTCGACCAGCGAGATCTCCGGTTTGGAGGAGGTGAACTTCGCCAGCGTCGCGCCCGGCTTGTCGCCCGGCACCGTCCAGAGCTCGTCGCCGGTCTTCGCCTTTCCGGTGAGCTCCGACTTCCCCGACACGTCCCAGGCGCCGACCTCCACCGCCGTCGCCGGGTTGCGGAAGTTGGCCACGGGCAAGAAGGTCTTCACGTCCACACCGAAGCTGAACTCGGCGTCGGAGGTGCTCGAGATGACCGGGCGCTCGAAGTGCAGCTCGTTGCCTTCGATGTAGAACATGTAGCCTTCGAGCTCGGCCAGGGCGCGCAGGAACTCGAAGTCCGTCTGGTTGGCCTGGAACCGGAACATCTTCACCGGAGTCGGGCCGGAGGCCCCCGTCTTCGCGGTCAGGCCGTGGTCAGAGGCGATCTGCTTTGCGCAGTCGATCGGCGTCGCGTCGGCGTAGGTCCTGGTCTTCTTCGCCCGCATCAGCCGGTGGGACCGATCGAGCCCGCGCAGCACCAGCACGCTGGGCCCCGACCGCTCCAGCTCGGTGCGCCAGGCCGTGACCTCGCCCTCGAAGACCTTCTGCAGCTTTCCCGGCACGCCCAGCTCGATCTTCACCTCCTTGCAGTCGGTGAAGGTCGGCTTGCCCTGCCACTTGAGCTCCGGGTCGGAGACGATCAGCTCGAAGGCGCTGGCGCTGGCGCGGCTCTGGAACACCCGGATGCCGAGCACCGCGGCGGCTTCTTCGCCCTGGAGCTTGTTGCCGTCCAGGGTGACGGCGCATTCGGCTTTCCAGCGTGGATCGTCCGGCACCTGCACGAACCTCTGACGGCCCTCGGCCGGGCCTATCGTTTCGGGCGTGCTCGACGCGCGGACTGCGCGATCAGCTTCCCCCCAGGGTCATCGTAAGTCGGATGGCTGCCGGACGAGGGTCCAAGATTTTTTGATGGCGCCCATCACAATAAACTTCCCCCCACAAGCGCAGACCAACACGTGTTTCCGCAGTCACCTGGAAGAAGGCGTCCCCGCTTCCAGGTCAGCAGAATCAGCCGGATCATGAACTTCGTAAGTGTCCGGGGAACGCCAACGCCCATTCCGAGAGGATGGAGCTGGTCGAGGACTGGGAGGGCAAAGGACATGGCGGCACCGGTGTAGGTGCGGCCGGGAGGTCGGTCAAGCCGATGTCCCGCAAGGGCCTAGCGGTCGCGAGCGTCCCGCCAGGCGCCATCCTTCCGCACCAGTTTCCCGCCGGACCATTCGACGGTGAACTCGCGCTCGCGGAAATGACCGGACCCGACCTGCTTTCCCTCGGTGCCTTCGATGACGGTCTTGCCGTCCATGCGACGCTTGGAAAGGCCACCCTCCACGTCGGGGTCGTCGTTGGGGACGAACCGCTCGTGCCTGGCGTCGGGGTACAGTGACGACGACCAGGTCGCAGTCCCCTTTGCCACCGCCTGTGGCAAGGGCTCGTCGAGCACCAGGAACCGGAACTGGGATTCCCCTTCCTCGTTGCATTGCTGCGCGAGGGCGACCGGTAGTGCCCGTTCCTTCCCCAGGGGGAACACACGGAGCGGACCGCAGTGGACCTCCTCCCAGATCCGTTCGCCGGGCTTGAGCAGGTCGTGGTCCGCGATCTCCACCGGCCCATCGCCGGCGAAGACGAAGACGGCGGTCGCGTAGTTCTTGCCGGTGGGCGTGTACCGCGGCCGGCTCTTCGCCAACGGATACGACACGACGACCACCGCCGCCATTCCTTCGCGCGCGCGGGTCCGGCTGGCAAGCTCCACGCTTCCTTTGCCCGGGACTGCTGCGAGCGCCGCTTCCTTCTCGTTCGCCAGCTCGGCGCCCGCTCCCGTCCGGGTTCCCGCCCGCCGGACGTAGCAATCCGTCCCGGCTCGCTGCAGCTCCCGGCAGCGCCCGTTGGCGGACCCTGCGTCGTCATGGACGGAAGCGACGACCAGGAACAGGTGCGGCTTGAGCCCGGCATAGTCGTCGGTCGCCACCACCAAAGACCGATCTCCTGCGCCGGCTCGCGCCTCCGCCGCTGCCCGGGTCGGCTCGGTGGCGACGACCACCAGGTACTTACCGGCGACGTCGCGCGCGGCTGCGGTGACGAGCAGGAACGAGGCCGCGATGACGGATGCGGAGAACAGGGCGCGGTCTTCAGCCATCAAGACACGGCGATCTTGATCAGGCCACTCTCCTCGATCGCCGAGGCGAGCAAACCTTCCGTCACCATGTCGTTCGCCTTATTGAGCACCGCGTGGCGGGCCTGCGCCGTGTCCGGTTGCACGCGCACGGCCAGGCCGACGCCGTTGTCGAACAACGCCTGCGGCGTTAGCCCCTTGTTGCTCCTGTATCGCAACAGCTGCAGCATCTTCAGCAGCGTCACACTGACCCGCATCGGGTCCGCCAGGTTGCGGATCTCGCTGTACGAGAAATTCTGCGACAGCCGTGCGTTGTCCAGGCCGTCGCGCAGGCCGGTGATGAACGCGCGGGTGTCGTCCTCGTAGACCAGGTCGTCCTGCATGGCCTCCGGATTCTCCACCAGCGAGCGGATCTCTTCGAACACGGCGCCTGCCTCGGCGCGCGCGGCCTCGTTGTAACCCGGAGTCGAGGAGTCGCCGCCGTCCCTCCCGCTCCATCTCCAGGGCAGGTACATCGCGTGCTGCAGGGAAATCCGGCGGATGAGGTTCGCGTTGTGCACGTGCGTCCTGCCCTCCGCCGGGTTGGCGCGGAACTGCTCCGACGAGAGCGTCCGGCAGACCCGCAGGTAACTGTCGATCGTCGCCTGGGTCGGGGGCGGCATCTCGAAGAGCAGGCTGCTCAGGTCGGCGGTGCCGAAGATCGAGAAGGCGCGCAGGCGCGCGTTGCGCGTGGTGTGGGCCGCGTTCATGTGCGCCCAGATCGTCGGATTGGGAATGCCCTGCCGCACGAGCTCCCGGAACAACGTCCAGGCGAGCCCGTCGGCGCCGAGCTCCTCGCAGGGGTAGGGCTGCCCGTAGCGGGTCTGGGCGTCGGTGTTGGGAGAGGCTCCCGCGCCCGTGTTGCAGGCGAACAGGGGGATCACGGGCGCGCTGCAGAGGTGGGGCTTCACCTTCTCCACGAAATCGGGCACGCGGTCGACGCGCAGCGAGCCTTCCGCGTTGTAGCCCTCCGAGTTGATTTTCAGCTTCTGCCGGATTCCGTGGCCGTACATCTCCAAGACGGAGATCAGGGGCGGCTCGTCGAGGCCGAGCAGGTCCTTCACCTTCTCGCGGAGCTCCGGAAGCTTGCTCTCCAGCACCGAGTACGACGACCAGAGGTGAAACCCCATCTTCACCTCTCCGTCCTCGACCTTGAACGTGGGGACGGTGGCGATCAGTTCTTCCGCCTGCCTGGGGAACTCGGGGTTGTCTTGGTCGAGGACGAAGGCAACGGCGATCCCTCCGCGCTCCTCGATCTGCCTCCGCAGCGTCGCCTCGATGTTCTTCACGATGTACGACGAGGCGTCGTGGTAGCTCTGCACCGCCTGGTCTTCGGCCTGGGTCTTCAGGATCGGATACAGCTCGAAGACAGACTCGTACGCCGGCATGGCGACCGTCAGGTCGGCCGCGGACTGGCCAATCCGATCGAGCGAGAGGTTCACTTTGCCGTTCTTGGGATCGACGGTCCCGCCCTCCGCATCGGCGGTCGCCTGGAACTTGAAGCTATTGCTGCCCGTCTTCACGACGATGCCGGGGATGGAGACGACGCGCTGGTTCTCGTGCTCCGCCGAGTCCGTCTCCTCGTCCTGCATGTAGCTCTGGACCCGGTAGTAATCGAGCTCCCAGAGTTGCAGGTGGCAGTCCGCGGCGGTGCCGGAGGTGACCTCCGCCGCCGGATGGAAGGGCACCTGGTCGAAGATGCTGTACCTCGACTCGTCCTGCACCCGCGTGCCAACCGGCACCAGATGGACGGAATAGGTCGCGCGATCGTTCTGGTCGCCCGGACAGGACAGCCGGGCCGTGAACTTGCGGGTCGTCACGGGTCACCTCTCGGATCTTCCGTCTTCGATTCGTCGCGCTCCTCCTGGGTCGGGCCCTCCCAGGCATGGCGCACGTCCGGCAGCGTGGCGTTCGGGATGCACACGCTGATCGACGGGTCGCCGGCGGCGACGGTCGCAATGCAGAACCTGCCTTCCCCGATCTTCAGGTCGTAGTCGCCGGCCTCGACCGGGCCGTGACGGTAGCGGCCGCTGGAATCGGTCTGGCCTTGCACACGGAGGCCGTGACCCTCGAGTTCGAAGGAGCGGCCCGCCAGCACGCCGAGCCCCATCTCCGAGCGCAGCACGACGTCGAAGAAGCCCTGGACCTCCTCTTCGGGAGCCCCCGGCTCGCTTGCGCCCTCACCGGGCTCCTCCACCACCGTCTGAGCGGCCTTCTCTTCCTCGGTGGGTTCCCGCCACTCGTCGCGATGCTCGGGAAGACCGCCGTGCGGCACGTGCACCTTGTGCGGCGGGCTCTCGTCCGCGATCGCCGGGAGGGAGAAGGAACAATCCCCCACTTGCAAATTGTACTCGCCCCCGTCGACCGGACCGTGGCGGTACCGGCCGTTCGAGTCGGTCAGTCCCTCGACCTGGAGGCCGTGTCCTTCGATGCGAACCCGGTAGCGGGCCAGCGGTCCGGCGCCCATCTCGGAACAGAGGATGAACTCCAGGTAACCCTGCTCTGCGGCCTCGGCCTCCGCCTCCTCTTGCGGGGCGACGTTTTGCTCGGCGCGTTCCTCTTCCGTTGGCTCCCGCTCTTCCCGATGCTCAGGCAACGCGTGGTGCGGAACGTGGATGGTATGGCGGGCGCCGAGGTCGGCCACCGCCGGCAACGTGAACGAGGCGTCGCCGACCGTGAGCTCGTACTCGCCGCCGTGGACCGGCTGCTGCTCGAAGCACCCCGTCGAATCAGTCCGTCCGCTGATGCTTAGGCCGTGTCCGGAGATCGTGAACTCATAGCCCCCGAGAGGCTGGACGCCGAACTCGGACAGCAGCTGGAAAGAAAGCACCGCGGGCAGGTCGCGCTGCGTGCCCTGCTGCGCCGTTGCCGCCTGCGCCTGCTGCCGCGCCCGCGCCTGCTGCGCGGCTTGCGCCTGGGCCGCCTGCGCGGCCTGCGCCGCCTGCTGCCGGGCCGCGGTCTGCTGCTGCATGGTGGACGAGTTCCCCCACTTGTCGCGCGCGACGTAGAAGACGCAGTTGTATCCGGCAGCGTCGTAGAAGTGGTTGGCCTCGGTGACCAGGTAGTGTCCCGAAAACGGCCCGACCTTCTTGATGTTCACCAGCGCGCCCGGCCTGATGACCGGGTTGCCCTGCACCTCGACTTCCGCGGTGATGAACTCCATCGCCCGCCGGGTGAGGGCCGCCTTGGCGACGGTATCCGCGTGCTCCTGCGTTCCCACCTGCGACTCGACCAGCGACATCTCCGGCTTGCTGGAGGTGAACTTCGCCAGCTTCGCGCCGGGCTTCACTCCGGGAACCGACCAGAGCTCGTCGCCCGTCTTCGCCTTCCCCGTCAGCTCCGATTTCCCGGAGGTGTCCCACGCCCCGACCTCGACCACCCCCGCAGGCTTGCGGAAGTTGGCCTTGGGCAGGAAGGTCTTCACGTCCTCGCCGAACGTGAATTCCACGTCGTCGGTGCTGGGGATCTGGGGCCGCCCGAAGTGCAGTTCGCTCCCGTCGATGAAGAACAGGTAGCCTTCGAGCTCCGCCATCGCGCGGAGAAACTCGAAGTCGGTCTGGTTGGCCTGGAAACGGAACATCTTCACCGGCGCGGGGCTCCCGGCCCGGGTCTTCGCGGTGAGGCCGTAGTCGGCGGCAATCTGCTTTGCGCAATCGATCGGGGTGGCGTTCGCGTACGTCTTCGTCTTCTTCGCGCGCATCAACCGATGCGAGCGATCGAGCCCGCGCAACACCAGCACGCTCGGGCCCGAGCGCTCGAGCTCGGTGCGCCAGGCCGTGACCTCGCCGTCGAAGACCTTCTTGAGCTTTCCAGTCACCCCCAGCTCGATCTTCACTTCCTTGCAGTCGGTGAAGGTCGGCTTGCTCTGCCACTTCAGCTCGGGGTCGGAGACGATCACCTCGAACGCGCTGGCGCCGGAGCGCGTCTGGAAGACGCGGATCCCTAGGATCGCGGCGGCCTCCTCGGGCTGGAGCCGGTTGCCGTCCAGGTGCACGGCGAAATCCGTCTTCATCCGGGCTTCGGGCACCGGTGCAGCTCTCCCCCACAAGCGCAGACCTACGCCTTTTTCAGTATACCGGTTTCCCGGGTCGCTTGGAAGGGGGTCGAGCGGGCGGGCTCGTCATCTGGCGATCATGAAGGTGCGGAACTCGCCCAGCGCCTTCGACCAGCGCACGCCGACGTCCTCGACCATCGCCGCGGGCGGGCCACGCTTGCACCAGTCGACGAATTCCTCGATCCGCTCGCGCGGGCCTTCCACCACCGCCTCGACCCTGCCGTCCGGCAGGTTGCGGATCTCTCCCACCAGCGAGAGCCGCATCGCTTCCTGCTGCGCGCTGGCGCGGTAGAAGACGCCCTGCACGCGACCGCCGATGAGCAGGACCGCCCGCTCGGGCGCCGTCACTTCAGCATCTCCCTGAATCCGTTCTCGTCCACCACGCGCACGCCCATCTCCTGCGCCTTCTTGAGCTTGCTGCCGGCGTCCTCGCCGGCCACCACCAGGTCGGTCTTGCGGCTCACCGACCCGGACACCCTGCCACCCCGGCGCTCGATCTCGGCCTTGGCCTGCTCGCGAGAATACTGCGTCAGGGTCCCGGTGAGCACCACCGTCTTGCCCGCGAACGGCCCGGCGGTGGAAACCGCCTGCTCGGGCTCGGGGCGTACGCCCGACTCGAGGAGCTGGGCGATCATCTCGCGCTGCCCGGGCATGGCGAGGAACTCGTGGATCTGCCGCGCCACCTCGGGACCCACGTCGCGGACGGATTTCAGATCTTCCACCGTCGCGTCCAGCAGCGCCTGCAGCGAGCCGAAGCGCCGGGCGAGCGCGAGGGCCGTCGCCTCGCCCACCATGCGGATGCCCAACGCGTAGATCACGTGCCGGAGCGGCCGGGTCTTGGACCTCTCGATGGCCGCGAGCAGGTTGCGCGCCGACAGATCCGCGAAGCGCTCCAGGCCGACGAGCTGCTCGTAGGTGAGCCGGTAGAGGTCGGCGGGCGTCTTCACCAGACCCGTCTCGGTGAGCTGCGAGCTGGTCTCGACCCCGAGCCCCTCGATGTCCATCGCCAGCCGGGAAGCGAAGTGACGCAGCCGCGAGACCGTCTTGGCCGGGCAGATCGGATTGGGGCAGCGCGTGATCGCCTCGCCCTCCTCGCGCACCACCGCAGTGCCGCAGGCGGGACACTGCTTCGGCATCTGCCAGGGCTGGCTGTCGGCGGGACGCGACTCGAGGATCACGCGGACGATCTCCGGGATCACGTCCCCAGCCCGGCGCAGGAAGACCCGGTCTCCTTTTCGCACGTCCTTGCGCCGCAGCTCGTCCTCGTTGTGCAGGGTCGCCCGGCTGACCGTCACACCCCCGACGTGGACCGGCGTCAGCGCGGCCACCGGCGTGAGCGCGCCGGTGCGGCCCACGCTGACGAAGATGTCCTCGACCGTGGTGGCCTCTTCCTCGGCGGGGAACTTCCAGGCGATCGCCCAGCGCGGGGTGCGGGAGACCGCTCCCAGCCGGCGCCGCTGGTCCTCCGAGTCGACCTTGATCACGCTGCCGTCGATCTCGTACGGCAGCTCGTGACGTTTCCCCAGCATGCGACGGTACTTGTCCTGCGCCGCTTCCAGGCTCTCGACCAGCTCGTTCTCGGGATTGGTGCGCAGCCCAAGCTCGCGGAGCAGGGCCAGCTTCTCCCAGTGGGACTTGAATTCCAGACCCGGCGTCTCGCCCGTCTCGTAGAAGAAGATGCTGAGCGGCCGCTGCGCGGTGATCCGCGGGTCGAGCTGCCGCAGCGAACCCGCGGCGGTGTTGCGGGGATTCACGTAGGTGGGCTCGCCCGCCTTTTCGCGCTCGTCGTTCAGCTTCACGAAGTCGCGCTTGTTGATGAAGACCTCGCCGCGCACCTCGAAGAGCGGGGGCGGCGACCCCTTGAGCTGGAGCGGGACCATCTTGATGGTGCGCAGGTTGGCGGTCACGTCCTCGCCGGTCAGGCCGTCGCCCCGGGTCGCGCCCTGCACGAACTTCCCGTTCTGGTAGGTGAGCGTGACCGCCAGTCCGTCCAGCTTGGGCTCCACCACGTAGCGCACCGGCTGCTCGCCGAGCAGCCGGTGGACCCGCGCGTCGAACTCGAGGAACTCCTCCCCGGTCATGGCGTTGGCCAGCGACATCATCTGCCGCCGGTGCGTCACCTTGGCGAACTTCTCGCTCGGGGCGGCGCCCACGCGGCGGGTGGGTGAATCCGGCGTGATCAGGTCCGGATGGTCCGCCTCCAGCTGCTCCAACTCGCGGAAAAGGCGGTCGTACTCGGCGTCGCTGAGGGTCGGCGCGTCGAGCACGTAGTAACGGTGGCTAGCCTCGCGGAGCTGGGCGCGGAGCTCTTCCGCCCGAAGGGCCGGATTTTCCATGCCTTGCGCAGAATAACGCATTGACGGTACCGGCAGGTGCCGCTACATTCCCCCCGCTCCTGAGTTGTCCCACTTCAACGCGCGCCGCCCAACCGGGCGAGCAGCGCCCCACCCAGATGAACCTGTCCGAGCTGAAGGAAATGAAGATCCTGGCCCTCGCCAAGCTGGCGAAGGAGCTGAACATCGAGGCGCCGGGCGCGCTGCGCAAGCAGGAGCTGATCTTCCACATCCTGCAGGCGCAGAAGACCGATACGCCCATCACCGCCGAGGGCGTCCTGGAGGTGCTGCCGGACGGCTTCGGCTTCCTACGCAGCCCGGACTTCTCGTTCATGCCCGGGCCGGACGACATCTACGTCTCGCCCTCGCAGATCCGCCGCTTCAACCTCCGCACCGGCGACATGATGCTGGGGCAGGTCCGCCAGCCCAAGGACAGCGAGCGGTACTTCGCGCTGCTCAAGGTCGACTCGATCAACTTCCAGGAGCCGGTCGAAGGCAAGCAGCTATTGCTCTTCGACAACGTCACCGCGCTCTACCCGACCCGGCGCATCAACCTGGAGCACAAGAACACGGACATGAGCACGCGGATCATCGACCTGCTCAACCCGATCGGGTTCGGGCAGCGGTGCCTGATCGTCGCTCCGCCGCGCGCCGGCAAGACCGTGCTGCTGCAGGACATCGCCCACGCGGTCACCGCCAATCATCCCGACGCCTTCCTGATCGTGCTCCTGATCGACGAGCGGCCCGAGGAAGTCACCGACATGCTGCGCACCGTGCGCGGCCAGGTGGTGTCGAGCACGTTCGACGAGCCGGCCACCCGCCACGTGCAGGTGGCGGAGATGGTGATCGAGCAGGCCAAGCGCCTGGTGGAGGGCGGCAGGGACGTGGTGATCCTGCTCGACTCCATCACCCGCCTGGCGCGCGCCTACAACTCCACCGTGCCTCCCTCGGGGAAGATCCTCTCCGGCGGCGTGGACTCCAACGCCCTGCACAAGCCCAAGCGGTTCTTCGGCGCGGCCCGCAACGCCGAGGAGGGCGGGTCCCTCACCATCATCGGCACCGCGCTGGTCGACACCGGCTCCCGCATGGACGAAGTGATCTTCGAGGAGTTCAAGGGGACCGGCAACAGCGAGATCGTGCTCGACCGCAAGCTGATGGAGAAGCGGATCTTCCCCTGCCTCGACATCAACCGCTCCGGGACCCGCAAGGAAGAGCTCTTGATGGACGACAAGCAGCTCAACCGCGTGTGGATCCTGCGCCAGCTCTTGCACCCGCTGAACACCATCGACTCGATGGAGTTCCTGCTCTCCAAGATGCGCGGGACCAAGTCGAACAAGGAGTTCCTCGATTCGATGAGCCGCTGATGGGCGCTGGGGGGCCGCCGCTGGTGTGCCTGCGCGGGACGATCATTTGACGTGGTCGCGCGCCACGAAGGATTGAAGCTCCTCGCGCGAGGTCACTCCGCTCATGCTGAAGCGGTAGAGCGAGAAGAGCTTGGCGTTTCCGTGCGCCATGCCGGCCAGCGCAGCCCGGTAGCCCGCCTCCCGCGCCAGCTCGGCCGTGCGCGCCCGCATCGAGTTGTAGGGATAGGCGAGGACCTCGATCGGCCTTCCCATCTGCTGCTCCAGGGCTCGCCTCGATTGCACCAACTCGTCGCGCACGCGCTCGTCCGGCAGATCGGCGAGTCTCTGGTGATCGACGGTATGGGAGCCGATCTCCATTCCCGCCGCGGCCAGCGCGCGAGCCTCACTCCAGTCGAGGTACCCCGGCTGCCCCACAAGACTCGTGATCAGGAAAAAGCTCGCCCGCATGCCGCGCGCCCGCAGCGCGGGCAGGACGACCCGAACCGCGTCCTGCTTGCCGTCGTCGAAAGTGAGGACGATCGGGCGCGCCGGAAGCCGGCTTCCTTCCAGGAAGTCGTGCACCGAGATGGTCTGGAATCCTTCCGCCTTGAGCCAGTCGAGCTGCTGCTCGAAGGCCGGCTGCGGCACCGTGTACTCGTCCGCCACCGCGCCCACGGAGTGGTACCCCAGGATCGGCACGGCCGGCTTGCCGCGGGAGCAGCAGGCCAGCAGCAGCGCCACGAACAGACGCTTCACCGCGGCTTCCCGATCCCATTGCGGACCAGGTGCCAGGTGTACGCGCCACCCAGGGCGAGCACCACCGCGTCGGGCAGGAATCCCGCGATCCAGGCGTTGAGGCCGTTCTCAGCCAGGGCGACTCCGAACCGGGAGAGCGCGTAGAACCCGATGAACATGCCGACCGTGATGATGTACGCCGAGGCGCGGCCGCCCCTGGAGAGGACGGCGAGCGGCACGCCCAAGAAAGCGAACGCGAAGCACGCCAGCGGCACCGCCCAGCGCCGCACCAGGTCCACCCGCAGCCGCGCCGATTCCCGGACCTCGCCCCGGCGCGCCAGCTCGGCGAGGCGGGCGCGCATCATCGGCTCGGTCATCGCCGCCTCGTTGCGGGCGAACTTGTTCTTGTGCATGACGGATTCCTGGACGCCGACGACGAAGCGTCCTTCCTTGAACCGCGCCACCGTCTCGCCCTTGGCCTCCATGCGGTGCAGCTCGCCCTGGAAGAGCCGCAGGGCGATGGCCGGTCCGCCGGTGTCTTCGATGTGCCCGAGCTCCGCCAGCGCCAACACCGGCGCGCCGTCTCCGACGTCGTCCTCGATCAACACCCCGCGCCAGGTCGCGTAGGTCCCCGGCTCCGCCGGGTCCTCGCTGCTCACGTAGATCATGAACCGCGGCAGCCCGTCGTTGAAGATGCCGGGCTCGAGACCGGACTGGAGGTTGCGCTTGATCACGTCGTTGAGCACGCGGTTGAGCTGCTGCAAGCCCCAGGGCTCGGCCCACTGGGTCAGCGCCGCCACCACCACCGCGAGCGCGAGGCCGATGGCGAGGGGCACCCGGTAGAACCGCAGCGGGTGCGTGCCGGCCGCGCTGAGCGCGAGGACTTCCTGGTCGGCGGCCAGCCGGCCCAGGCCGAGCTGGACGCCGAGCATGAACGCGACCGGGACGGCCACCACCAGGAAGTGTGGAGCCAGGGCCGCGGTCACGCGGAGGAGATCCTCCAGCGTGACCGCGCTGCTGAAGACCACCTCGTTGAGCTGCAGGAGCTGGAGGATGACCAGGAGCTGCAGGACGGCCAGCATCCCGACCCCGAGCGGCATGATGATTTCCCGCAGCAGCAGCCGGTCCAGGAGCGACATCGCCGCGCTTATAGTATGTAGACCGCTCTTGGACCGCCGGAAAATCGCCGCGGCGCTCGCGCTGGCCGGCCTCACCGCGCACGCGTTCTTCCTCCCGATCTCCATCGCCGGAATGCAGATCGCGCTCGCGGTCGCGGCGGCCGGAGTGCTGCTCTCCCCTCCCCGCCCGCTTCGGACCCCGCTCGATCTGCCGGCGGTGGCGTTCGTCGCGGTCGCGATCCTCTCCGACGCGCTCTCGCCCCATGGATGGCCGGACCTGGCTGCGGCGACGCTGTGGAGGTCGGTCCTCGGCTTCTTCGTCGTCGCGCACGCGCTGCGGCTCTTGCAGCCGCGCGCTCCCGCGCAGCTGATCCTCTGGGCCGCCGGCGGCCTGCTCTGCGCCTCGATCCTCGGGGTGCTGCAGTACCGGACCGGCCTCGATCTGGTCCATCTGCTGGGCCTGCGGCAGGAGCCCGCCCTGGTCCAGGCGCCGGGAGCGGAGGGTCGGTTCGGGGCGATGGGCTTCTTCACCTCGCGCCTGACGTTCGGGCACAACGCCGCGGTCCTGCTCGCGCTGTTCGGGGGCGCTCTCGCGGCGCGAGCCCTGCCGCGGCCCGCCGCGATCGTGGTGGGCGTCGCGTGCGGCGCGGGACTGCTCGCGGTGGCCTTGACGTTCGACCGGGCCGCGTACCTGGGGCTCCTGGTGGCGGCGATCGTCGTCCTGGTCCGGACGCGCCATCGGGTCCTGCCTCTGGTGTTCGCCGGCTGCGCGGCGCTGGCGATGCTGCATCCGGCCGTCCGCGCGCGGTTCCGCAGCGCGTTCTCCGCGGCCGCCAACCCGGACCGCCTCTTCATCTGGTCGCGGGCCCGGGAGATCATCCGCGATCACCCGCTGCACGGCATCGGCTTCGCCAACTATCCGCGGGTGTGCGGGCCTTACTACGATCGGGTGGACCCGCGCTTCGCCATGCGGACCTGGGCGCACAACCTCGAGCTGTCCACGCTCGCCGAAACCGGTCCGCTCGGGCTCCTGGCCTTGCTCTGGCTCCTCTTCGCCGCGGCGCGCATGCTCCTGCGCAGCGCGTCGCCGGTCGCTGTCGGCGCGCTGGCTGCGCTCGCCGCCTGGCTCACGATGGCGCAGGTGCACGACGTGCTCTACGACACCAAGGTCATGTACGCGCTGTGGTTCTCGCTAGCGCTGGGATGGCAGCCAGCACCACCGCCGGCCAGAGCTGGATGAGGATGCGGTCCGCCGAGGTGCGGAAGATCCAGTCCAGCCGGTGGGGCTGCAGGACGTAGATCGGGGCGTACGCGGCGAAGGCAAGGAGGAGGGCCGTTCCCAGGACCGACGCCGGCAGCTGGCGGAAGTGGGACACGAGCAGCAGGAAGGCGGCGAGCACCCAGAGCGCGAAGTCCTGGAAGTAGACCATGCGGCGAGCGGTGAGCAGGGCGAGCTCCGCCCAGCGTCGGACGTCGAGCGCGTTGGCCACCAGGCTGGTCCGAGTGGAGAAGGCGGCGAGGTCGTTCGAGGGAGCGAGTCCGAGCTTGAAGCAGAGGAGCAGCGCCGTGCAGGGCAGCGCGCCCGCGGCGAACGCCAGCGCACCCCGGGCATCCCGCGCCCGCCAGAGCCAGGCGGCGAGCAGACATCCGGCGTAGAGCGCGCCCTCGTTCTTCGTCCACATCGCCAGGCCGGCGGCGAATCCCGCCAGGACCAGCTCGCGACGCGACTGCGCCTGGGTCAGGATGGCCGCGGCGATCGCGAAGTACAGGGCGAGCGGGACGTCCGACTGCTGGTTGGAGGCGAACGTGGCGAAGCACGGCAGCGTGCAGACCGCGAGACCTGCGAGGAGACCCCAGCGCATCCCTTGAACCCGCGCCACCGAAAGCGTGACCACGGCCACCGCGAGGATCCCGAACACCGCGGCGACGGCCGGGGCGACGAGCGGCGACTCGCCGAGCCGGGCGAACGCCTGCGCCACCACTCCCGGGACGAGCCAGGGGTAGTCCTGGTGGGCGAGGAAGGCCATCCGCGGGGAAAACGCGGTGCGCAGGTCGTCCGCGCGCACGAGGAAGCGGGCGCGGAGGTTCCAGACCATCCACGCGTCCCAGCCGCCGTCCGGGAAGCGCACCGTGTGCTCGACGAAGGCGGCAGCCGCGACGGCGACGGCCAGCGCGAACACGGCCCAGAGCCAGCGCGGAGCGGACTCGCGCTCCGGGACCTGCTCGGGAGGTCGAAGGCGGAAGGCGATCACCGAGGCGGCGCCGGCGGCGGCCAACAGGACGTCCTTGGCGAGCCCGGATTCACCGAACGCGAGCCGCCAGCCAGCGTACGAAGCAGACCACGCGCCGATTCCCAGCGCCACGGCGATCGCCGCGCGAAATGCCCGCTCGACCCCGTCCGCCGGGCGCCTCGGGAATCCGGCCGCGACCAGGCCCCAGCCGGCCAGGAGGATCGCGAGCAGGCTCATCGGGGCCGGGCCAGCGCGAGCCCGGGGCCCGCCTCCGCCATCAGCTCGAGGCCGCGCTGGCGCAACAGCTCCGGCAGCACGGCCGGGTCGGAGACGTTGGCCACGACCACGGCCGCACGCGCGTCGTCGTAGCGCAGCACCACCGGCGCGAGCGCGTACTGCGCGTGCAGGTACATGCGGGTGCCCAGCGTGGCGGCGTCCTCGCCGAGCCGCACCGCCGCGGGCAGATCGGAGACGTAGCCCACCTCGCCCGATCGGACGAGCTCGCGCAATGCCTGGTAGCGCAGATCGATGGGGGCGCGGGGCGGCTCGTGCCGGGGCTCCGAGACGAAGTGGAGCCAGAGGATCCGGAGCATCCCGATCGCGGCGAGCGCCACGAGGGCCGCGGTCGTCCGCCGCCGGCTCACGGTTCCGTACGCCCGCGGTGGAACAGCCAGGAAAGCCGCGGCAACTGGACGCTCGTCCGGTTTTTCGGCAGGGCCAACGGCTTGATCTTAGCAGACTGATCCGCTATTCACTCGCACCCTTTGCCCGGCGGAAGACCCCGCGCGAGTGTGCGCGAGCAATCCGCGGGCGGTCACGAGAGAAGCAAAATGCGCGAGAACATCCACCCCGCCTACCCCACCGCGAAGGTCCACTGCGCCTGCGGCGCGACCTGGGAGACCCGGTCCACGCACGGGGACCTGCACCTGGACATCTGCAGCAACTGCCATCCGTTCTTTACCGGCAAGCAGAAGCTGATCGACACGCAGGGCCGCATCGACCGGTTCAAGAAGAAGTACGCGAACGCCCCGGCGACTCCGCCGAAGAAGAAGGCCGCGGCGAAGAAGGAACCCGCCAAGCCCGAGAAGCCGAAGGAAAAGAAGCCCAAGAAGGAAGCGAAGGCTTAGGCGCAGTCGGGATGGCGCCGAACGCTCATCAACACAAAGGGCCGCTCGCTGGGGAAGCGAACGGCCCTTCTTCTTTCACGGACCCCGAGGGGGGGATTCGGGGCCGGGAAAATAACGACGGCGGCGGTCGGCGGGGGCGAGGGGGGGAATCTCGACCTATCGGCGACCGCCACCGCCCGCCCGTTACTTCTCGCGGGCAGCCACGCGGTTCAGTCCCTCCTCGTCCCGGAGGACGAGCAGCCGGCCCTGGTTCGCCAAAAGACCGTCCCGCTTCATCTTGTTGATCAAGGTCGACACGAACGAGCGCGAGGCCCCGACCAGGTCGGCCAGATCCTGCTGCGTGATCCCGTGCAGGCAGAGCTCGTTTCCCGGCGCGATGCGCTCGCCGTGCGCCTGGGCAAGGGCGATCAGCATCTCGGCCAGCCGCGCCGGCACGTCCTTGCGCGTGAGGCCGAGCACGCGCTGCCGGAGCTGCCGGACGCGATCGTTGAGAGCCCGGATCACGTCCACCGCCAGCGCGGGGCGCGCCTCGAGCAGCGCCCGGAAGTCGCGGCCCTCGATGCTCCAGACCTCGCACTTGCCGGACGAGACCGCCAACTCCTCCATCAGCGAGCCCTCCGGGCGAAGCACTTCACCGAAGAGATCGCCCGGCTTGAGGATGGCGAGCACCGACCGGCTCTTGCCCTTCCCCTGCCTTAGCAGGCGCACGCGCCCGGAGCGGAGGAGGTAGACCTTGTCGGCCGGCAGGCCAGGCCGATAGATGACCGCCCCATGCCCGAACGTCTCCACCTTGAAGTAGCCGCGGAAGTCGACCACGTCGGCCGGTGGCAGGCTCGGGGAGGCGAGCGGCTGGAACTGCGGTTGGAAGCGCGGGTCGGTTGTGAGGGGACGCATGGTGGAGCTCCAGTCGAAGAGGGTGTCGGCCGGTTGTCAGAGCACCAGACATGCCAACCTTTGAGCATTCAGAAATTGCTGTATTTTCATACATGTGAACGCTAGTTCACACTCCAGACAGGGGTGCGGTTGAACGGTTCGTTCAGCCGGAACGTACAAACGACTGAACGAAACGTTCAATCGGTCCCCTCCGAAATCCCGTATTTCTTGAGCTTCCTCTCCAGCGTCGGGCGCGAGATGCCCAGCATTCGACAAGTCTTGCCTTTGTGGCCGCGGGTCAGTCCCCAGACCCTGACGATGTGGTCGCGCTCGACCTCGTCCAGGGTGGGCACGCGACCGCCGGCTGCGGCGGAAGGCGGATCGCTGCGGGGCGGAGGAGCCTCGTCGGCCAGGTGCTCCTCGAGCAGCAGGTCCCCCTGCGAGAGTACCGCCGCGCGGGTCAGTACGTTTTCCAACTCGCGGACGTTCCCGGGCCAGGGGCGCTTCTGCAGCTTCTCGATCACCTCGCGCGGCACGCGGCGCAGCGACTTGTGGAGGCGCTGGTTGACCTTCACCAGGAGGTGCTCGACCAAGAGCGGGATGTCGTCGACCCGGTCGCGCAGCGGCGCAAGCCGCAGCGTCACGACCTTCAGGCGCTGGTAGAGGTCTTCTCGAAACCGGCCGGCGCGGACCTCCTCGGCCAGGTCCCGGTTGGTGGCCGCGAGGATGCGCGCCCTGATTGGGATCCGGCGCACGCCGCCCACCCGCTCCACTTCGCGCTCCTGGAGCACGCGCAGCAGCTTGGCCTGGAGGTTCTGGGAGAGCTCGCCGATCTCGTCCAGGAAGATGGTTCCGTCCTCGGCCAGCTCGAACTTGCCCGGCTTGGCCTGCACCGCTCCGGTGAACGAGCCCTTCTCGTGGCCGAACAGCTCCGACTCGAGCAGCGTGTCCACGATCGCCGAGCAGTTGATGCCGATGAAGGGCTTCTGCGGCGCGGAGTAGCTGTGGATCACGCGCGCGATCAGCTCCTTGCCCGTGCCGCTCTCGCCCTGGATCAGCACCGTCGTGCGCGACGCGGCCACGCGGCCCACGTCCTTGAAGAGCTGCCGCATCGGCGGCGAGGTCCCGACGATGTCGTCGATCTTGAAGGATCGCCCGCCCTGCACCGAGAGGTAGTCGGTTCCCTTGGAGAGGCGCCGCACCTCCAGGGCCCGATCGAGAGCGACGTCGAAGGCCTGGATGTCGATGGGCTTGTGGATGTAGTCGAAGGCGCCCGCCTTCATGGCCAGGATGGTGGTCGCCATGTCGTGGTGGGCGGTGATCATCAAGACCGGCGCCTCCGCAGCGCGCTTCTTCAGCTCCGGAATCAGGTCGATGCCCGACGCGTCCGGCAGCCGCATGTCGAGCACGATGGCCGCCGGGGCGGATTCGGACGCCATCCGGAAACCCTCGGCGCCCGTGGCGGCGGAGATCACTCCGAAGCCGCGCTCCTCGAGGTGCATGGAGAGCAGCTCCCGGATCGACCGGTCGTCGTCGACGATCAGGATGCGGTCCATCGCGCGGTCAGGAGGAGAACGTCACAGAGATAACATTTCCCCCGCCTGAGCGCTCCTCGATGCGGGCTTCGCCCCTGTGCTCGCCCGCGATCCGGGCCACCACCGCCAGGCCGAGCCCGCTGCCGCGGGCCCGCTGGAGCATGAACGGCACGAACGCCTTCTCGCGCAGATTGGCCGCGAGCGTGCGCCCGGAATCGGCCACCGACAGCTCCCATCCCGGCGGAAGCTCCCGCACACCGACCTCGACCACCCCGCCGCCGACCTCCTCGGCCGCGACCGCCGCCTGCCGGCAAAGGATCTTCACCGCGGTGCGGACGCGGAGGGGATCGAGCGCCGCCGGCGGCATGCGCTCCGGCAACTTGCGGGCGAAGCTCACGCCGCGGGCCGACCACTCGGCTTCCACCCCCGCCACGGCCTCCTCCACCGGGGTCCGGGGATCGCCGGGAACCAGCGACAGCGAAGGCGGGCGCGCGAACTCCAGCACCTCGTTGAGCAACAGCTCGATGTTGAGGACCTCGCGCAGCGCGATCGAGGTGCGGCGCAGGTCGTTCTGCGCCAGCGTCCCGTGCCGCTCCAGCGTCTGCAGCGCGATCTTGACGGCGCTGAGCGGATTGCGGACCTCGTGGGCGACCAGGGAGGCGAAGCGCGCCAGGTCCTCGGCCCGCAAGGCCGCGTCCGCCTGCCGGCTTCCGGCGGTGAGATCGCGCACCACCGCCACCGCGCCGCCGTTGACGCCGCGGAGCAGGAGCTGGGCGGGGAAGGGCGCTCCGCCGCGGAGCATCGGCCGCTGCTCGGCGGCCGGCACGTTCGCGCACAGTGCCGCCAGGTCCTTCGCGGCCCGCTCTCCTCCCGAGAACAGCGACGCCGCGGGCTGCCCGACCAGCTCGCCGGCCTTCCGCTGCAGGACGGACTCGGTGTTCCCGGTGGCGAAGAGGATGCGCGGAGCGGCGGCTTCGTCCCAGGCGACGATGCAGGAGTCGGGCGCGGCCCCGACAGTCTTGGCCAGCTCCTCGCAGATCTGCTCGATCTTCTTCGACCGCACAGCTGGATTATCCGTCCCGGCGCCGCCGCCGCCACTCGTGCGTGCGCAGCGTCCGATCGTCAACCGATGCACGGGCTGCAGGCTCCGTTCTACTCTCGTTTCTCGATTCCAGGAGGCTTCATGCGTCGATTCGCCCGCGAGCTGTTGCAAACCGAATCCGGACAAGGTCTGAGCGAGTACCTGATCATCGTCGCGCTGGTCGCGATCGCGGCCATCGGCGTGGTGACGGTCTTCGGCAGGGACATCCGCGAGCTGTTCGCCGGCACGACCGACAGCCTGGCCGGCAACCAGGCGAGCAACACGGCGCGCAAGGCCAACGTGAAGGCCAGCAAAAACCTAAAGACTTTCGGGAAGTACAATGCGACCTCAGGCGATTGAGGGCGCGCGCCGCGGAGGTGCCGGAACCCCGCGCGCCGGAAGGCCGGGGTGGTTCTTTCGTGTTATCTGAGGGTCCATGGGTCGCGACACCAAAGGACAGGACAAGATCGTCCGATCCGACGAGCACAATTCGCGCGGGATCGAGCTGGCCGACCGGGGCTGGCTCGACGAGGCGATCAAGGAGTTCCGCAAGGCCATCGAGCTGGACCCGAGCTCCGCGCACGCCCACGACAACCTGGCGACCGTGTACTCGGAGAAGAAGCAGTATGCGCAGGCGCTCGAGGAGTACCTGACGGCTTTGCGGCTGGAGCCCGAGAGCCCCACCGCCCATTACAACCTCGCCTGCTTCCTCGCCACGCACGCGCACGACATGGCGATCGAGCAGTACCGCGAGGCCATCGAGCTCGACCCCGAGTATCCCGACGCCCACCTGAACCTGGGGATGACCTACGCCGACCTCGATCAGCGCGAGGAGGCCAAGGCGGAGTTCAAGGCCGCCATGGAGCTCGACCCGCAGGATCCGCTGGCGCGGCACGAGCTGGCGGCGATGCTGATGGACGAGGGGGACTACCGGAGCGCCATCGCGCTGCTGAACGAGGTGGTGCGGCTCGAGCCGGAGAACTACGAGGGCTGGCTGGACCTCGGCATCTCGTACGCCCAGAAGGGCTTCTACCAGGAGGCCGAGCGCTGCTACGCGAAGGCGCGGGAGCTGAACCCCGACGACGTCCTCCTGAACTACAACGTGGCCGCGCTGTACTCGCTCTGGGACCGCCGCGTCGATGCGCTGGCCGCGCTGCGCAAGGCGCTCGACAAGGAGCGTACGAAGGTGCGGAGCTGGCTCGCCGCCGACCCGATGTTCGACGGCCTCAAGGGCACGCCCGAGTTCGAGCAGCTCCTCTCGGCGAACTAGGACCCGCGCGCGCCGTGTGGCATGCCGGGACTGCAATCCAGCATTGCAGATCTGAAATGAAGCGCCGATGTAGGTGGATGTAATTCCATAGTAAAATCAGGATCCGGATCCTTGGCACGGATGGTGCTCTATTTCCGACGTGAAGCGTCATCGCAACGCCGGGCGAATGGTCCCCCCCGCCAGTCCGGCACCGAGCGCTTCATCTTCCCCGCCCCCGGACATGGAGTCCGGGGGCTTTTTTTTGGCCGCTGCCGCACCGGAGGTGCGGCTTTGCGGCCAACGCTTTCTTTCACGCCTTTGGTGACTTGAACGCCCTCTCCCGCGGCGATAGATCGCGCGAATGAAGATTGCCACGCTAGCGGTCCACGCGGGCGCTCCCGAGGGCGCCAACGCGCCCATCACCACGCCCATCGTCCAGTCGACCACCTTCCGATTCGAGAGCGCCGAAGCGGTGCAGAGATACGCCCGCGGGGAGGGCGGTCTCTACATGTACAGCCGCGACGAGAACCCGACCGTTCGCGCCGCGGAGGAAGCGGTGGCGCAGATCGAGGGCGCCGAGGCCTGCGTCCTCTTCGGCAGCGGGATGGGAGCCATGACGTCGGCGTTGATGGCGCTGGTCTCCGGCGGCGACGAGGTGGTCGCGTCCACGGCGCTGTACGGTGGCACGTACAAGCTGCTGCGCGACGTGCTCAGCCGATTCGGAGTGCGCGCGCGGATGGTCGAGCCGCCGGCCCTGGCGGAAGCCTGCGCGCAGGGCGGGGCGAAGCTGTGCGTCTTCGAGTCTCCCACCAACCCGGCGCTGCGCGTGCTGGACGTGGCCGCGGTGGCGCGCGCCTGCAAGGCGGCGGGGTTGCGGTCGGTGATCGATTCGACGTTCGCGCCCGCGCTCCTGCAGCGTCCCCTCGAGCTGGGCGTGGATCTGGTGATGCACTCGGCCACCAAGTTCCTCAACGGGCACAGCGATCACCTCTGCGGCGTGATCGCCGGCAGGCGCGAGCTGGTGGAGAACGTGCGCGCGATCGCGCGCAAGCTGGGCGCGGTGCTCGACGCCCAGGTCGCCTATGACCTGCTCCGCGGGCTGAAGACGTTCGCGGTGCGAATCGAGCGGCAGTGCGCCAGCGCGCTCTCCATCGCCCGCTGGCTCGAGGGGCAGCCCGCAGTGAAGCGCGTCTGGTACCCGGGCCTGCCCAGCCATCCCGATCACGACCTCGCCCGCCGCCAGATGGCCGCGTTCGGCGGGATGGTCACCTTCACGGTCGGGACGCGGGAGAAGGCCTTCCGCTTCTGGGATCGGCTCCAGCTGATCGCGCGCGCGGCCAGCCTGGGCGGCCCCGAGACGCTGACCAGCCTGCCCATCCTCTTCAGCCACACCGGATATAGCGCGGACGAGCTGCGGCGCGCCGGAGTGGACGAGGGCATGGTGCGGATGAGCGTCGGCCTCGAGGACCCGGACGACCTGATCGCTGACCTGCAGCAGGCCTTGATCTAGCCCTACCCGAGCGGAATCACGCGCGCTTGCTTGCGCGCCGCCGCCACGGCGTCGCGGAGGCGGTCGTAGAGCGGCTTCGCCGACGCCACCGGGCCGACGATCAGCTCCGGCTCCACTTCGTCGGTCGACAGCACCGTGATCCGCCCCACCCCGCGCATGCGCTCGATCAGCGTCTGCTCCAGCACGACGTCGCGGACCCGCCAGAGATCGATGCTCTCGTAGCGGCGGCCCAGGATCCCGCGCTCCACCTCCAGGCGCTGCATGGTGAGCCGGTAGCGCACCGCCCGGCGCCCCGCGAACGTAGCCAGCAGATACAGAGCCCAGAAGAGGAAAGCCGCCGCGACCGGCCCCGCGAAGAGGGGTGGGACCGTGTGCTGGTAGCCGATCAGGGTCGCGGCGATGGAGATCCCCGCGCAGAGGCCGGCGCCCCACAGCCGCGGGCGCGCGTCCGTGCGGACGTCGGCGATCGCCTCGGGCTCGCTCTCGGCGGAAACCAGTTGAAGCTGCGTGCCCACGGGACCGAGTCTACCATTGCCCGGTGGAGCCGCTGCCAAGGACCTTCTACGACCGCAACGCCCTGAAGGTGGCTCCGGCCCTGCTCGGATGCGTCCTCGCGCGGCGGATCGGCGACGGCTATGTGATGGGCCGGATCGTCGAGACCGAGGCCTACGTGGGCGAGCACGACCTCGCCTGCCACGCCCGCGCCGGCCGGACCGCGCGCACCGAGGTGATGTACGGGGACCCTGGCCACGCGTACGTCTACCTGATCTATGGGATCCACCAGATGCTCAACTGCGTCTGCGGGCCGGGCAGCGACGCGAACGCCGTCCTGGTCCGCGCCGCGGAGCCGGTGCCGGACTCGCTGCCCTGGCCGCATCCCAGCGCGCGAGGGCCGGGAAACCTATGCAAGGCATTCGGGGTGAAGGCCCGGCACAACCGCGCCGACCTCTGCGACCCCGAGGGCGAGCTGATCGTCCTGCCCAGGCTGGGCCGGCCCCGGATCGTTCGGGGCCCCCGCATCGGCGTGGACTACGCGGGCAAGTGGGCGGCGGAGCCGCTGCGCTTCTGCGACGTGAGCAGCGCGCACCTCTCGCGGCCGCCGGGGCCGCGCTGAGCACACCGGGGCCACTAGAATCAAGTTGAGAATCGCGGGCGATCGGATCATCCTGCGGGTCCATGAAAATCCGGCGCCTGGAGATCTCCGGCTTCAAGTCGTTCGCCGATCGGGTGGTGTTCTCGTTCGACGACGGCGTGACGGGGGTCGTGGGCCCCAACGGCTGCGGCAAGAGCAACGTGGTGGACGCCATCCGCTGGGCGATGGGCGAGCAGAGCGCGAAGCACCTGCGCGGCCGCGCCATGGAGGACGTGATCTTCTCCGGGTCCGAGTCGCGGCCGGCCACCGGGATGGCGGAGGTCTCGCTCACCTTCCAGAACGACGGACGGCTGGTTCCGCCGCAGTACGCGGGATTCGGCGAGATCACCGTCAGCCGCCGCCTCTTCCGCAACGGCGAGAGCGACTACGAGATCAACAAGACGCCCTGCCGGCTGATGGACATCACCGAGCTGTTCCTCGGCACCGGCGTCGGCACGCGGGCCTACTCGATCATCGAGCAGGGCCGCATCGGGCTGATCGTCAGCGCCAAGCCGGAGGACCGCCGCGCCATCATCGAGGAGGCGGCCGGGGTCACCAAGTACAAGGCCCGGCGCAAGCAGGCCGAGCGCAAGCTGGACGCGACCGAGCAGAACCTCTTGCGCCTCTCCGACGTGGTGGGCGAGGTGGAGAAGCGGCTGCAGTCGCTGGAGCGCTCGGCGAGGAAGGCCGAGAAGTTCCGCGAGCTGCGGGCCCAGCTCCGCGAGCTGGAGCTGCTGGCCGCCTGCCGGACCTATCTCGGGCTGCGCGACACCGAGTCCGCGCAGGCGCGCGAGCTGGCCGAGGCCGCCGAGGCGGAGAAGGTGGTGCTGGCCCACGTGGCGCGCCTCGAGGCGGGCCTCTCCGCCGAGCGGCTGCAGCTCCTCGAGGACGAGAAGAAGGTGCAGGAGCTGACCGAGCACTCGCACCGGGTGGACAAGCAGCTCAAGCTCTCCGAGCAGGAGATCGAGTTCGCGAAGCGCGAGCGGGAGGCAATCGCGGCGCGGCAGGTCCAGTACGAGGAGGAGGTCTCGCTGCTGGGCGTGCGGCTTTCGCTGCTGGCGCGCGAGGAGGAAGGCCTGCGCATCGAGCAGCAGAAGCTGGCCGACGCTTCCGCCGAGGATCAGGCGAAGCAGCGGCAGGCGGAGGAATCGCTGCAGTCGGCGCTGCAGGAGATCCAGGAAGCGCAGCACGCGGTGGAAGGAGAGAGGCACCACGCGGTGAGCGTGCTGACCAGGCTGGCCAACCACCGGACCAACCTGGTCAACCTCGAGAAGCGCGAGAGCGACCTCTCCGGACGGGTGCAGAAGACCTCCTCCGAGAAGGAGCAGCTCGAGGCGCGCGCACAGGAGATCGCGCGGCAGCGCGACGAGCTGGCCCACAAGCTCCAACAGACGCAGGCCAGGCGGCGCGAGCTGCACGAGCACAAGCTGGCCACCGAGGCCGACCTCGCCGCCGGCCGTACGGAGCAGCGCGACACCGAGGCGGAGCTGATCAAGCTGCGCGAGGAGCTGGCCGACCGCCGCAGCCGGCTCACCTCGCTGCTCGAGCTGCAGAAGAACTTCGAAGGGTACGGGCGCGGGGTCAAGGCCATCATGCTGCGCGAGGAGGAGGAGCGACGGCGCGACGGCGTGTACGGGCTGGTGGCGGACGTGCTGCGCGTCGAGCCCCGCTACGAGCGCGCGATCGAGGCGGTGCTGGGCGAGCGGCTGCAGCTGGTGCTGGTCGAGAGCCACGCCGCCGGGCTCCGCGCCGTGGACTATCTGCGCCGGGCCGCCCAGGGCCGCGCCTCGTTCGTCCCGCTGACGGAGATGGAGCAGCTTCCGCTGGTGCCGGAGGCCGCCAGCCTGCCGCCTCCGGACGAGACGGTCGGCGCGGTGGAGGTGGTGCACTGCTCTCCGGAGCACGAGCGGCTGCGCAGCTACCTCCTCGCCGACGTGTTCCTCTGCGACACCCTCGCCACCGCGCTGGCGCTCTGGGCGCGCAATCCCGGCGCGCGCACCTTCGTCTCGGCCGACGGCGAGGTGGTGGACAAGGAAGGCGTGGTCTCGGGCGGCGCCCTGGAGGGCGTGGGGGACGGCCTTTTGCACAAGCGGCGCGAGGTGCAGGAGCTGGCCGAGAAGGTGCAGGAGCTGGAGGCGAAGCTCCACCTCGTCACGCAGCGGGTGGAGCAGCTCGCCGCGCGCGTGCAGGCGGCGGACACGCAGGTGAAGCGGCTCTTGCACGAGGAGCGCGAGGAGGAGCTGTCACAGCTCCGGCTGGACCGCGACGTGGCGCGGCTGCAGGAGGAGCTCACCCGCATCGCGGAGCGCAACCAGGTGCTGCACCAGGAGCTGGAGGCCCTGCGCAACGCGCTGGCCGAGGTGGCCCGCGAAGAGCAGGCGTCGCGCGAGGCGGTGGCCGCCGGCGAAGGCGAGCAGAGCGAGCGCGAGGCCCGGCTGCGCGCGCTGCAGGCCGAGCTGCTCAAGGCGCGCGAGCGCGCCGAGGCGGTGCAGGCGGAGGTGACGCGCGCGAAGGTCAACGCCGCGGCGGTGGCGGAGCGGCGCGAGGGAATTGCCCGCTCGCTGCAGCGACACGTGGAATCGCGCGCGGAGGTCGAGGGGCGGCGCGAGAAGCTGCAGGGCGAGATCGCGCAGGGAAAGGAGCGGGACGCGGCCCTGCAGGCGAAGGACGAGGTGGAACATGGGCAGTTGCGCCAGCTCCTGGCCGAGTCGGAGCGCCTGCGCGACGACTTGGGGCGGGCGCGCGCGCAGTACGACCAGGCCCAGGAGCGGCTGCGGGGGGGCGACGAGGAGGTGCGCAAGGCCCGGGACGATGGACGCGAGACCGGCGAGCGCCGCGGGAAGGCGGAGCTCGCGCTGCAGGGGACCCGCCTCGAGGTGACGCATCTGGAAACCCAGGTCCGCGAACGGCACCTGATGGAGCTGGCCGCCGTGGCGGACGCCCGTCGCGACCAGGCGCTGCAGCTCGACCTGCCCAAGGCGGAGGAGCAGATGCACTCGCTGCGCGAGAAGATCGAGGCGCTCGGGGAGGTGTCGCTCACCGCCATCGACGAAGCCCGCGAGGTGGCCGAGCGCCACGCCTTCCTCTCCGGGCAGAAGGCGGACCTGGAGGAGAGCATCGCCAAGCTGCGCTCGGCCATCACCCGCATCGACCGGGTCTCCAAGGAGCGCTTCAAGGAGACGTTCCAGCTCGTGAACGAGCGGTTCCAGCAGGTCTTCCCCCGGCTGTTCCGCGGCGGCGTCGCCGAGCTGCAGCTGGTCGAGGACGCGGCGAACCCGGCCGCCGAGCCGGGCGTCGAGATCGTGGCGCAGCCGCCCGGCAAGAAGCTGGTGTCGGTGAACCTGCTCTCGGGCGGCGAGAAGGCGCTGACCGCGGTCTCGCTGATCTTCGCCATCTTCCTGATCAAGCCCACTCCGTTCTGCCTCCTCGACGAGGTGGACGCTCCGCTCGACGAGGCCAACGTGGGCCGCTACAACGAGATGGTCCGCGAGATGTGCCGCAGCTCGCAGTTCATCGTGATCACGCACAACAAACGGACCATGGAGGGGGCCGACTCGCTCTATGGCGTGACCATGGAGGAGCCCGGCATCTCCAAGATCGTCTCGGTGAAGCTGTCCCAGCAGGACGCGACCGCCGCCGCTTAGGGTCGACGTCGACGTCGTCGTGAGCGTGGACGGCGACGGCGACGTGGCCGTGGGCGGATCAGGTCGATATCGAGTTTGCGTTGATCCCGGGCGGACCTGGGGTAATCTCGTCCGATGCGCACTCCGATTCTCGCAGGACTCGCCGCGGTCGTGTTCGCTTTTGCCGCCCGGGCCGACGACACCAAGCCGCCTCAGATCTCCGACGTCCAGGTCAGCGCCAAAGGCAACCAGGTGCAGGTCGAAGCCCGGATCACGGACGAGACCGGCGTCCTGACCGCAACCTGCTTCCACCGTGGGCCAGGCGGCAAGGCCGAGGCCTCGCAGATGGTCAAGAGCGATCTCGACGACACCTTCCGCGCGAGCTTCACCGGCGGCGCCGACACGGAGTACTGGATCGAGGCCGGCGACCTGCTCGGCAATGGCCCGGCGACGTACGGGTCGTCCAGCAAGGCATTCGCGGTGGGCGCAGCCGCCACCGGCAAGGCCATCGCGAGCAGCGAGCCTTCGCGGCCCAAGCGTGCGAAGAAGGAGCCCAAGCCGCACACCGTCGCCAAGGCTTCTGAGCCGCCTACCATCCAGCACGGCCGGCCCGCCTCTCCGCCGACGGAGGGGCGCGAGTTCACCGTCCGCTCGAAGATCCAGAGCGACTCCCCGGTGGCGGTCGCGGTCCTGCAGGCGCGGCCCCAGGGAACGGCCACCTTCACCAACACGCAGCTCACGCGCGCCGACGGGGACAACTGGGAGGCGCAGATCCCGGCATCCATGGCGCACGGCACCGTGGAGTACTTCATCGCCGCCAAGAACCAGGCGGGACAGATGACCCGCCAGGGCGACGGGGACGCCAAGACGCCGTACACGCTGACGTTCAAGGGCGGCGGAGGCGCGACCCCGGCGGTGGCGGTCGGCGCCATGCCGGCGGGCCCGAAGCCGACCGGACCCTACGTGTTCAGCGACGACCCGCCCGCCCGGGCGGCTCCGGGCCGGCCGCTCCTGTTGCGCGCCCAGGTGGTGCCCGCGACGGACAGCGGCGAGATACCCGATCGGGTGGCGGTGCTCTGGCGCGGCGGCGACGGACAGGACCAGATCACCGACATGGTGAAGGACGACACCGGCGGCTGGGGCGGCTTCAAGGCCGAGCTTCCAGCGCAGGACGAGGGCGCGGTCTTCTTCCAGATCGTCGCCTGCGACGCGTCGGCCTCCAAGTGCGGCGTCGACACCGGCAGCAAGCGGAAGTGGAACGCCACGGCGATCGCCGCGCAGGCCGGGGCGGCGAAGCCGCTGCCGCTCGAAGCGGTGAGCACGAAGGCGCCGCCGTCGCTGCCGGAGTAACCCGGGCGGGACGACAGAGCTTGCTTTTTCCGGGGTCCTGAGCGATCTGCGCGGCCCGTGCCGCTCTCGCTCTCCACCCAGGAACTGATCCTCGCCGCCGCCGCCCTGATCGTCGCCGCGCTCTTGATCGCGCTGGTGGCGCGGGCGCTGGTCGGTCGCAAGGCGAAGCCCCCCGGCGAGCTGCCCCCCGCCCAGGAGCGGGAGACTGTCGAGCCGCCGAAGATCGATGTGCCCGCGGTCGCGCCCCCGGCGGAGCGCGTGGCGCGCGAGCAGCGTGCGCGCGAGGAGATGGAGGAAGCGGAGCAGTCCTTGCGCACCGCCCGGGAAGCGCTGGACCGGGAGCCGCAATCTTCCGCCACCCGCGCCGAGGTCGATCGGTACGAGCGCGAGGTGGCCGACCTGCGCCGCCGCCTCGAGTACGAGCACCGCAAGACGGAGGAGGCCCGCGAGAAGGCGCAGCAGCGGGCGGAGGCTGCGGCGCGCGAGCAAGCCGAGGCGCGCACCCGGGCGGAGGAGCAGGCCCGAGCGGAGGCGGATCGGCGCGCGCACGACGAGGTCCGGCGCAAGCTGGCGGAGCAGGAAGCGGGACGGACGCTCGCGGAAGGCCTGGCGAAGACGCGCGGCGGCTTCATGGCCCGCCTCAACGCGTTCATCGGCGCCAGCAAGGAGCTGGACGAGGCGGCGCTGGCCGAGCTGGAGGAGATCCTCTTCTCCGCGGACGTCGGCGTGCAGACGGCGACCGCGCTGCTGGAGACCGTCCGAGACAAGCTCAAGCGGCGGGAGCTGGAGGACATCGCCAAGGTGAAGGCGGCGCTGCGCGTGGAGATCGAGCGCATCCTCTCGCAGGCCTCGGGCGCCCACGGCGGCCTGCCCGAGGGGCCGCCGCCGCAGGTGGTGATGGTGGTGGGCGTGAACGGGACCGGCAAGACCACCACCATCGGCAAGCTGGCGGCGAAGCTCAAGGCGGGCGGGAGGTCGGTGATCCTGGGCGCGGGCGACACCTTCCGCGCCGCCGCCAGCGAGCAGCTCGACGTCTGGGCAGACCGCGCCCACGTGCCGATCGTGCGCGGCAAGGACGGGACCGACCCGGGCGCGGTGCTGTTCGACGCGGTGACGCGGGCCCGCAACGAGAAGATCGACGTGGTGCTCTGCGACACGGCGGGCCGCCTGCACACCAAGGCGAATCTCATGGAGGAGCTCAAGCGGCTCAAGCGCACGCTCGCGAAGGCGCAGGAGGGAGCGCCGCACGAGGTGCTGCTGGTGGTGGACGCGACCACGGGGCAGAACGCCATCCAGCAGGCCCGGCAGTTCCACGAGGCGCTGGGCGTGACCGGCTTCGTGCTCACCAAGCTTGACGGCACCGCCAAGGGCGGCGTGATCATCGGGATCTGCGACGCGCTGAAGATCCCGGTCCGGTACGTGGGCCTGGGGGAGAAGGTGGCGGATCTGAAGGAGTTCGACGCGCACCAGTTCGTGGTCGCGCTGTTCGAGGGGTAGGCCCCTGGCGCCAAGGTCAAGCGTACCCGCCCAGGGGCCTTTGGCCGCCGAGCGGCTATAGTTCCGGACGTGAAGAGCCGCGGCACCATCCTCGTGGTCGACGACGAGCAGGCCAACCTGGACTCGCTCGACCGGATCTTCGCTCGCGAGGGATACCGGATCCTGCTCGCCCACAGCGGCCAGGCCGCGGTGGACACGCTGCGCAGCGAGCCGGTGGACGTGGTGCTGACGGATCTGATGATGCCCTCGATGAGCGGACAGGAGCTGCTGCGCGCGGTCCGGGCGGTGGCGCCGGATGCCGAGGTCGTCCTGATGACCGCCTACGGGACGGTGGAGGCCGCGGTCGCCGCGATGAAGGACGGCGCCTACGACTTCCTCACCAAGCCGCTCAAGCGGCACGCGGTGCTCAAGAGCGTCCAGCAGGCGATCGACAAGCGGCGGCTGGTGCTGGAGAACAAGGAGCTGCGCGCGCGGCTCGCGGGCGCGGAGCAGCCGATCGTGGGGCAAAGCCCCTCGCTGCGGGCCACCCTCGACATCATCCGCCAGGCGGCGCCCTCGTCGGCGACCGTCCTGCTGCTCGGCGAGAGCGGGACCGGCAAGGAGCTGTTCGCGCGGGCCCTGCACGAGCATTCGCCGCGCTCGCAGGGGCCGTTCGTGCCCATCAACTGCGCGGCGATCCCCGAAACGATCCTCGAGAGCGAGCTGTTCGGCTACGAGCGCGGCGCCTTCACCGGGGCGGTCCAGCGCAAGGAGGGCCGCATCGAGCGCGCGCAGTGCGGGACCTTGCTCCTGGACGAGATCGGCGAGCTCACGCCGTCGGTGCAGGTGAAGCTCTTGCGCTTCCTGCAGGAAGGGGAGATCGAGCGGCTGGGAGGGACGGGCACGGTGAAGGTGGACTGCCGGGTCGTAGCGGCCACCAACCAGGACCTCTCCGCGCGCGTGCGCGAAGCGAAATTCCGCGAGGACCTCTACTACCGCCTGAACGTGATCCAGGTGGTGCTTCCGCCGCTGCGCGATCGCATCGAGGACATCCCGCTGCTCGGGGAGCACTTCGTCGGCCGGTATGCGGCCAAGAACGGCAAGCCCATCCGCGGGTTCACGCGCGCGGCGATCGGCGCGCTCGAGGCCTATCCCTGGCCGGGCAACGTACGTGAGCTGGAGCACGCGGTGGAGCGCGCGGTCGTGCTCTCGCGCGGGGCGGAGATCGACGTGGACGATCTGCCGGAGTCGGTCCGGAGCGGCGGCGCGGCGCGGGCGGCGGGGCTGGGCGCGAGCCTCGAGGGACGTACGCTTTCGGTTCCGCTCGGCACCACCATGGAGGAGATCGAGCTGCGCGTGATCCGCGAGACGCTGCGCCAGACGAAGGGGGACAAGAACCTGGCGGCGCAGCTTCTCGGGATCGCGGCGCGGACGATCTACCGGAAGTTGGATCGGGAGAAGGAGTAGCGCGGTAGACCTGCCACGGAGTTGCTGGTTGATTGGGGAATCATAGACCGATCGCATGGGGAGGATCTGGCAGTTCCCGCACGGCAGGCTCGCGCCGGTCTGACAATTTGTCAGGGGAACCCCCAACGCCCTTGCCAGCTTGTCGCTCGGCTGCTTCCCGGGCGTCCCGGGCCCCGGGTTCCGGAGAGAAATCACTGGCATGACCCTTGCTCTCCGGGTGTTGCATGGGGATGGTCGTGCAGCGCTACTGGTGGGCAGTCGACGCGCTCGCCGTGGTGATCGGCGCCTATCTCGCCGCGCGCACGGTGAACACGATCGCGGCCACGGCCATCGCGCCCAAGCCCGCGCTGGTGCAGCAGGCCAGCGCGCCTTCGCAGGCCACGGTACAGCCGCGCGTGGAGCTCGACGCCGACAAGGTCGCGAAGCTGTTCGACGTCCCGCTGCCGAAGCCGGCGCCGCCGGGCACCGATGAACAGAAGGTGGTGTCCAGGGGCTGGAACCCGGTTCCGGCGCGCTCGTCGCTGCGCGGATCGCTGGTGGGCACCGCCATCGCCGAGCCGAGCAAGTACTCGCTCTGCCAGATCACCAACCCCGACGCGAACGAGACGCAGGTCTACGCCATCGGAGACAAGTACCAGGGCGCGCAGATCTACGGGATCGAGAAGGAGCGCGTTCTGCTCGACAACGCCGGCGCCAACGAGTTCATCGACAACAACCTGGCGGCGCCGCCCAACCTGGGCGTGGCGCCGATCCCCCAGCCGGTGGCCGGGGGCGGCGGCGAGGGCGTGCGGCAGCTCTCCGAGAACCAGTACGTGGTGGCGCGCGCCGAGATCAACAACGCGCTCACCAACCTCTCCGACCTGGCCACCAAGGCGCGCATCGTGCCTTCGTTCAAGAACGGCGTGGCGAACGGGTTCAAGCTGTTCTCGATCGTCCCCGATTCGCTCTACGCCAAGATCGGCGTGCAGAACGGCGACGTGATCCGGCGCATCAACGGGTACGAGATGAACAGCCCGGACAAGGCCCTGGAGATCTACCAGAAGCTTCGCGACGCCAGCCGGATCGAGATCGAGCTGGAGCGCCGCGGCGAGACGCTGCGCAAGTCCTACTCCATCGAATGACCCGGGAGATTTCCGTGCACCAGGTGCGCTGGGCTTCCCTGCTCCCGCTGCTGGCGACGCTCGCCGTCGCCCTTCCCTCGCGCGCGCAGCAGGAGCCGCAATCGCAGCCCCAACCGCAGGGGCAGACCAACCGGCGCCAGCGGCAGCAGCAGCAGCAGCAGCCACCGCGACCGCCGGCAGCGACCCCCAGCACGCGGCCTCCCACCGATCAGCCGGCGCCCAACGCCCCCACGCGGGCTACCGAGCCCGGCCCGATCCGGCCGCTGGACAAGCGCGAGGTCCACACCGGCGCCCGCACGGTGGTGATGTCGTTCGACCGGCGCGATCTCACCGAAGTGATCCAGTTCGTGAGCCAGTTCACGCAGCGCAACTTCATCCTGCCGGAGCGGGTCTCCGGGAAGATCACCATCCTCTCCAATTCGCCGATCCCGGCGGACGAAGTCTGGAACGTCTTCGTCGCCGCGCTCGACGCGAACAACTGGGCCGTCTACCCGGTGGGCAAGTACTGGAAGCTGGTCGAGAAGAAGCAGTCCTCCCGCGCCAACATCCCCATCTACCTGGAACGCGGGCAGGAGGCGCCGCCCACCGAGCAGATGGTCACCAAGCTGTTCAAGCTCCGCTACGTCGAGGCGGACCAGATGCGCAACGTGCTCAACCAGTTCACGTCGCGCGACTCCGACTTCCAGATCTTCCCGCCGGACTCGCTGATCATCAGCGACCTGGGGCTGAACATGCGCCGGCTGGAGAAGCTGGTCGACCAGCTCGATCAGCCGGGCGGGTCGGAGGAGATCCACATCGTGCCCGTGCAGTACGCGGGCGCGCAGGAGCTGGCGCAGAAGCTGACCGAGATCTTCCAGGCGCAGGCGCCCACGCAGCGCGGGGGTTCGCCCCGGGCGCTGGGCGTGGCCGAGCCCATCGTGCAGCCGGGCCAGCCGGTGGGGATCCCGCAGCCCCTCGGGGCGGCGGCCGCCAGCGGGCCGGTGCAGGTCGGGAAGATCATCCCCGAGGAGCGCACCAACAAGCTGATCGTGATCGCGGGGGCGCGCTCGTTCTCGCGGGTGATGGAGCTGATCCGGCAGCTCGACGTCCCCGCGGGCGAAGGCGGCGTCCACGTCTACTACCTCGAGAACGCCAAGGCCGAGGACGTCGCCTCCACCCTGCAGGCGCTGGCGCAGGGCGCGGGCGCGCACCGCACCGGCCCTGGGGCCCCGTCGGGCGCGCGGCCGCCCGGGGTGCCCCCGACCGTCGCGGGCGCGACAGGCGGCCCGGTCAGCGCCGACCTGTTCAGCGGCGAGGTGAAGATCACCGCCGACAAGAACACCAACTCGCTGGTGGTGATCGCCTCGCAGGCCGACTACCGCAACCTGGTCAAGGTGGTCGAGCGGCTGGACATCCGCCGCCGCCAGGTCTTCGTCGAAGCGGTGATCATGGAGGTGAACCTCGACAACCAGCTCGACATCGGCGTGTCGGCGCACGCCGGGACCATCATCAGCGACGTCAGCTTCAAGGGGGCGCACGGTGACGCCCCGGTGGTGGTCGGCAGCGAGCTGGGCAGCCTCAACTCGATCGGCGGCATCCAGTCGCTGGGCGCGCTGGGCGGGTTCCTCGCCGGGATCCAGGGGCCACCCATCACCGTGCCCGGGCTGAACGTGCAGCTGCCTTCGTTCGCCATCCTGCTCAACGCCTTGCAGAGCTCGAGCGACGTGAACGTGATCAGCACCCCGCACGTGATCATGACCGACAACACCGAGGGCGAGATCACGGTGGGCCAGAACGTCCCCTTCCAGGCCGGAGCGGTGCCCGCCGGCTTCCAGTCGCTGGCGGCCGGGACCACCACCGGGACCAACACCGGCGCCGCCGGCTCGATCGCGGGCTCGGTGATCGGGCTGCAGGGCGTCAGCGCCCTCTTCCCGCCCATCCAGCGGCAGAACGTCGAGCTGCGCCTGCGCATCAAGCCGCAGATCAACGAGAGCGACTACATCCGCCTCGACGTGGACGAGCAGACCGAGGAGATTGCCAGCACCGATCCGGTGCTGGGCCCGACCACCTCCAAGCGCGCCGCGAAGACGTCGGTGGTCGCCAAGGATCAGGAGACGGTGGTGATCGGCGGCCTGATCCAGGAGCGCACGGTCCGCGGGGTGAAGCAGGTACCGTTGCTCGGATCGCTGCCGCTGCTCGGCTGGCTGTTCCGCAACGAGACCACGCACAAGACCAAGACCAACCTGCTCCTCTTCCTCACGCCCTACATCATCCGCGACCAGTCCGATTACCGCCGCATCTTCGAGCGGAAGATTTCCGAGCGAGCGGAGTTCGTGAAGCGCTTCTACGGCGAGTCCACCCAGTACGAGCGCCCGATCGATTACGACAGCAAGCCCGGGCCGCTCTCGCGTGTGCGGCGGGGTACGCAGCTGGAGTTGAACCGGCTGGAGAACGGCGGCCCCGGCACCCCCGACCAAAAGGTAATCGGGCCGCAGCAGCGTTATGCTCCGATCGAGATGGACAAGGGCCGGTTCGCCCCGGCGCCGCCCCCGCCCCCTCCCTCGCCTGCTCCGCTTCCCAGTGAGCCTCAGAAGGATCCCGAGCCGGGCGTGCAGACGTTGCCGCCGGAGGAGCAGCCGGCGCCGCAGGAACAGAAGCCGGAAAACGGAGGTTGAGTCTCATGGACCCGCGTTCGATCGCCCTCGACGAGCCACCCGCGCGCAAGGGCGCGGCGCGCAGCCTCGCCGGGCTTCCGATCGGCGAGATCCTGCTGGCGCACGCGGCCGTCACGCGCGAGAAGCTGGACGAAGCGCTGGCCGCCCAGGCCGAGCGCGGCGGCCGGCTGGGCGAGGTCCTGATCTCGCTCAAGGCCTGCTCCGAGGAGCAGGTGCTGAAGGCGCTGGCCGCGCAGCTGGAGCTGCCGTACCAGATGCGGCTGGGGACCGAGGAAGTCTCGCAGGACCTGGTCTCCAAGGTGCCGATCAACTTCGCCAAGCAGGCGCGCCTCTTGCCGCTGCGGATGGACGGCGACCACGTGGTGGCGGCCATGGCCGACCCGCTCGACACCGGGGCGATGGACAGCGTCCGGATGCTCCTGGGAAAATCCGTCTTGCCGCTGTTGGTGCCCACCCAGTCCATCCTGGACTGCATCAACTCCGTCTATGACCGCGCCAAGAACGAGGCCGAGCAGCTGGTCGGCGACATGGAGGCGGGAGATCTCGACACCGTCGCCCACGAGCTGGAGGAGCCGCAGGACCTCCTCGACTCCAGCGACGAGGCGCCGATCATCCGGCTGGTCAACTCGCTGCTCTTCCGCGCCGCCAAGGAGCGGGCCAGCGACATCCACGTCGAACCACAAGAAAAGGACATCTGCGTGCGGTTCAGGGTGGACGGTGTTCTCCAGGAAGTGATCCGGCCGCCCAAGCGCTTCCAGAACTCGATCATCTCGCGCGTGAAGATCATGGGCGGGCTGAACATCGCCGAGAAGCGCCTGCCGCAGGACGGGCGCATCCGCGTGAAGCTGGCCGGACGCGACATCGACATCCGCCTCTCCACCACGCCCACCGTCTACGGAGAGCGGGTGGTGATGCGATTGCTGGACAAGAACACCGTGCTCCTCGACCTGGTCGAGATCGGCATGGACAAGGAGCAGCTCCGCATCATGGAGTCGCTGATCCACAAGTCGCACGGGATCGTCCTGGTCACCGGGCCGACCGGCTCCGGCAAGACCACCACGCTGTACGCGGCGCTGAGCAAGATCAACCGGCCGGACCTCAACATCATGACCATCGAGGACCCGGTCGAGTACCAGCTCCAGGGCATCTCCCAGACCGCGGTGAACCCGAAGATCGAGCTCACCTTCGCCAACGGGTTGCGCAGCTTCCTCCGCCAGGACCCGGACGTGATCATGGTCGGCGAGATCCGCGACCTGGAGACGGCGGAGATCGCCATCCAGGCCTCGCTGACCGGACACCTGGTCTTCTCCACCGTGCACACCAACGACGCTGCCGGCGCCGTCACCCGCCTGGTGGACATGGGCGTGGAGCCGTTCCTGGTGGCCTC
>Ga0137394_10000147_pt1 | contig 48035 bp, 48 predicted proteins | sample czobulk116metaG_FD_108278 | JGI IMG/M metagenome (GOLD analysis project Ga0137394, IMG submission 108278) | Vadose zone soil microbial communities from Angelo Coast Range Reserve, California, USA - czobulk1.16 metaG | ecosystem: Environmental > Terrestrial > Soil > Vadose zone | place: USA... | reverse complement strand
GCCCTGTGTAGTTCCATCGAGTTTGTTGTCAATCGGAAATTTCGAATGTGATCCAATTTTGTCGACCAATGCAATGTGAATTTTGCTCAATCATAAACAAATGCAAACAAACGTTCAATTAAATTCCGACGTGTTGTGTAAAGACTTTATTTTAGTCGAAGTATGGTTCGGATTTATTACCAATACAAACTCCACCGAACCGTTGACCGCGATTGTCAACGTTTTACCCCATTCACCCGATTTCCTGCTGGGGATGAGGATTAGAGATATGCGATCACGACATTCCAATGTCGCGATGACGTTTTCTATACCTGCCCTCGGAGGCGTTGTTTCCGTGCAGACGATTTGCAGATCTAGACGCCGAGGTGATCTGAAGATGATATCGCGCCATCGTTGACACACTTGTGTCAGCGTTTTCCACCTCCACGGTGGCCGAGGTCAAAGGGTCGTTGGGAACATGGACTGTGGGATCCTCTCTGTAGGAGTCAAATATTTCTTGTCGGGGAGAATGTCGATCATGACCTGCACTACTAGTCCCGGAGATGTGTGGGAGGCCTCCTCAAAGCCGAGAGTACGTGGACGTGGGCGTCGGTAGACGTTTGAGGAGAAGAAAGATCACTTTGTTTCCGCTATCATGATCATTACTCATTACTCATACATGCGCTGTAAACTCAGATGCGCTCTACGCATCCATTTGCCCATGGGGACAGGCCCCTGACAGCACGTTCCTCAACACTAGTACTCTGGGACTTTAAAAGAGTCATCATACCCGGGCCAATTCGAACACAGGGTGATACTGCGAGATCTGCAGCTGGTTAGTCGCTTCGAAAACGGGGACAGTCATCCATGAACGTACTTCGGTGGAGACTGATTCGGTCTCAGGCGGCGAATTGCTTGCCTTAACCAGGACGAATAAAACACGGCACGGCACGCGCCTGCCTGTTCCATGCCTGCACGGCCGCGACTAGACTTTGATATACTGGTACGTTTAATTTTCGGCTGTTCTCACAGTCGGTGTCAGTGTTCTTGAGCAAATATCTCCAAGTTCTGATAAGTTCATTACCACGGTATGCCATCTCTTGTCGCAGACAAGGATCTTGAAGGGGTGGATGGCGACACGATGAGAGGGAAATGCTTACGAGAGAAGAGGGATTAGGTTCGTCTTTGTAAAAAAACTGTGACTTCCTACTGCTCACACCAGCTCCGGTACTTGTTTCTCCCTCAGAGCGCCATTATTAATCACCGGGAGATTGCTCTAGCTCCTCGTCTGCGGTCCCCACATTGGCTTTCACGACCGCCTACGAATAAACAGCTGTTCGCGCCAGCTTGAATCCAAGTCAGAGTCGGGGCCCTGCCACCAACCAGAGAGGAGGATGTGGGTAAGTGTGGAGATTGAGAAAAAAGCGCAAGTGGGGAACCATCCAACCTCAACTAGTGCCAAACCAGTACTGCACCGAGTAGAGATGCCATCCTTGGCGCCCGCTATCGATCCCACCTTTGGATGGAGACGAGGTGATCAGATCGTTTTCGGGAAGCAGCGAAGGACATTATGGTCGAATGTGCAGGTCCGGATGGCCGAAGTCCCTCCAAGAAAAGATTGCGCAGCGCGGGTAGCACCTCCATGGTCCTTTCCCCCGTGAGCTCTTGCAGTGCGACCGAGACAGGTGGCACAAGTCTGTTAGATACGTACAGACTCTGCACAGCGATGAACAGATGGAAAAGTCCCAGCCACTGAGAGGGATCCCTGTCCGAATCGTATTTCCATTCAAAACGCGCCTCGGGATCCTCACGGATCTCGAGTTCCTCGACGTGAGAAAGGAGAGATAATTGCCGGCTGAATATCTGGGTCGTCGATGAGAGATCCCAATCCGGCGTTTCGCACATGACAGTCAACTCGAACATGGTTGGTGATTGAAGGATCATCCTGATCTCCCCTGACTCCCCATAGGACAAAAACTTCATGTAAGCTCGATTGAACGGCTCGAGCCTTTCTATGCGACTAATGAAGTTGTGAAGCTGTTTGATTTCGAAGACAAGGTCCGTGAAGAATACTGCGTTGAGCTGGTTCAGTAAGGGGGAATCTATTCGGGCAACGAACGCTTCAGAATACTGGCTGACGGTGACGAGAAGATAGGTGAGAGCGGGGAGGACAGCGCGGATGGGGGGAGGCAGACTTGATATGAAAGGGAGAGATTCAGGGTATCGGTGTGCAATTGAGAGAGATCGAAGGTTGGGCAAGGTGGCGAGGCTGTCGACCACTGTCTCGGGTGGGATGTACCCAGAATCGGGGATAGCGAGAAGGTCAAGTTCGACGATGTGAGTGGCAGACAAAATGAATTTGTGGAATGAGGGAAATGGAGCGCCCCATAAGATAAGGCGCCTTAGAAGCGGGGCAGATCCACCCAAGAAGCTCTCGGGAAGCACCGCCGACATTTCGGAGGATTCGAGGCAGAAGTCTGTCAAACCCGGAAATGGCTCGTGCATTGTAGCGATCAATTTTTCCAATGCAGAGTCATCTATTTGGTCGATGACGATCTGAGATACGCGATCAATACGTTCGACCGCCGCGATGATATTCTCTACGCCTCGCTCGTCCTCCGCTGACAAGGAACGGAAAATTACGGTGATAGGAAAGGGTGGCCAGATATCCAGCGACGCCCTCGTGGGTGTTGTCTCGGTGCAGACGATTCGCAGGTCCAGACGCCGAGGAGACCCGAAGATAACGTCTCGCCACCGTCGACACACTTGTGTCAGTGTTTTCCACCTCCACGGTGGCGGGGAAAACCCGGACAAGAGGTCATTGGGGATATGGACTGCCAGTGTGGGATCCTCTCTGTAAAAATCAAAAATATCTAGGAGGACATTGTCAGGGAGCATGTCGATCATCACTTGGCCTACAATTGAACTGAATTAAGTCAACGGTGGTTGCAGACCCTGCCCAGAATACAGACTTCGACCTTGTTCACTTTCGCGGGAGCCTTCTTCCTGGAGACGTAGTATGGAAAGCTCCCTCATCACGGAGACTTCAGAGTGGCCTTCACTTAAATTCGGAGACTGAGTGTCGCTGAGAGATACTTTTGTTTAATCACCTTGAAAATGGGCAGTCAATTCACAACACGTACTTGTGAGAGGCCATGGATGAGACCGATGATGACTCGGATTCTGAGTCGGCGTTAGATGGCGACTCGAATTGCTTGCCTGGGCTAGCCCGGGACTCGGAGCCCGTTATCGCACGTTTGTTTTCGGCTATTCTCACGCAATTTCTGTTTTTTTCTTTTTTCAAAGTGGGGGAAACTGGTAATCGGTAATCTACAGAGTGGAGCACAGTGCACGACAGCCAAACGCAACAATTTTTTTGAGATTTCTTATAGGTTCGAAATAGTTAGAAAGGAGCCAGAGAACAATTTAAGTTGCATTGTGCCGGAAAAAAAATTCATTTATTAGTTAATTTAATACGGAGACGGGACCTAATTGAACTCTGATGGGATGCCATTCCTTGTCCCGATGCGACTCAGTGCGAAATGCTTACGGGAGAAGAGGGGTACGCCGTTTTTTCTGTCCGCCTTTGTGCAAGTCCCTTTCTTACTGGCATTTTGTTATTCGTCATCGGCAAGCACAGGCCCCCTTGGGGAAGAGGTGATAGATTCTATCACCAAGAAGGAGAAATGAAATATGAGCACGCTTTGGAGCATATTCAATAAGGACAAACGGGCGTGCGCCCCGGCAAAGCTGGTAAGGTCACCTTACGGTGCTGATGCGCTGATGATCCAAGCCGAGCGCCGGTGCTTCCTCGGCCATTCTACTGTGGACACCACGCTGCCGCATCAGGTGCGCAGCGCTCGTACTCAGAGTAACCCTCGTCCACGCTTTTTCGCTGGTTCGATTGTCGTAGAGTGGGAGGGGGGGGGCAGCACCCGCGTTGTTACGTACGCTACGCGAACTCAGGTGAGCGCCAAGAGAAATCAAAGACTGTGTGTCCATCTAGCGGCATCGGCATCGGCATCCGAAGCAAGAGAAATGGTCTGAAGGTGTTAGCTTCCAAAGGGAGGGAGGGCTGGACTGCCGGATATGCCAACATGGTGGTGCGGCCTCAGAGCCTGCAATCCAAAGTCTGGCCGTGGGCGATGCTGGCGCTCCCGTGTGAACAGTTGCGACAGCATGATGCTTTAAACGCCATGATCCTTCTGGATTGCCGCAATAGTCTATACGTCTATCGTTTGAACAGTGAGTAGCCTTAGCACCTTTCTCTTCAATCGGCTGTCCCCACCTTTGAAGTACTTCTGGTACATGCCCTTCTACTTCGTAGGGGATGCAAACAGCTAAGCGGCTCGGCTTCAACATGACTCAGCTCGATCCCAGGGTATAATAACACAACTGCAACCCTGGGCTCACCGCGCTCACGACATGTGTAGAACAAGCTGCATACCACGGTTACGACAACTGAACGGACACTCGGTATTATACGGTGGCCACCACCATCCAGACAATTAGAAGAAAAAAATTGCGAAAAAGATCACACTACAAAGTAGAAAATAGCGAATACGTAGGACGTTGTTGCGAAATATAACCTGCAGACGATGCACATCCATGAAAGTAGGGAGATGGTGTGAAAAGGGGGAGTGGGGATAATAAGAGTTAGCGATGTCGTTCTCGGCACCCGCCGATCCCAATCATGGATTGATCAGATAGCTGTTGGCAGCAACAAACGACCTCAGCGCTTTTCGTAACGTCCATGTCCTTCAAAGTATAGATTACGCAGTGCAGGTGACGCATCCATGATCCTCTCCCCAGTAGGCCCTCGTAGAGTGGGCAAGATAGGGGGCACGAGTCTCTTGGATACATGAAGACTCTGCAGAGCAACAAACAGGCGGAAAAGTTCCAACCACTGCGAGGGGTCCACGTCCGAGTCATAGTCCCACATAAAATCCACCGCAGGATCCTCATGGATCTTGAGCTGTTCGACATGAGAAAGGAGGGGCAGATGCTGGCTGAATATCTGCGTCATCGATGACAGTCGCCAACCTGGCGTTTCGCGTACTATTTCTAGCTCGAACTTAGTTGGCGATCGAAGGACCATGGTGATCTCCTGAGTGGAGAACTCCATACTCGCTTTGTTGAATGGTTTGAGCCTAGCCGTATGACCGATAAAATCGAGGAGGCGTGGAATGTCACCGAAGACAACGTCCATGAGGAATACTACGCTGAGCTGGTTAAGTAGGGGTGCATCTATTCTGTCGACAAAGTCTTCAAAGTACTCGCTAACACCACTGAGGTTGAGAGAGGCGAGAACGGGAAGTACCGCGCGGGTCGGGGGAGGCAGACTCGTTGGGGAGGGGCGAGGTGGAAGAGATTGGAATCCAATGGAAAGAGATTCGAGGTTGGGCAACGCGGCCAAGCAGGTGGCCATCACCTCGGGTGAGATGTAGCCAGAATGGGGAATATCGAAAAGGCCGATATAGACGATGCGAGTGGCAGACAAGATAAATTTGGGGAATGAGGGGAATGGAATGTCCCATAAGGAGAAATGTCTTAGAACCGGGGCAGATCCACCCAAGAAGCTCTCGGGAAGCACCGGCACCGACTTATCAGACGTCCCAAGGTCAAAGTCCGTCAAAGCCGGAAGTGGCCCGCGCATCGCAGCGGCCAAGTTTTTCAATGCCGAGCCATCGATATCGTCGATGTAGATCTGGGATATGCGGTCATGACGTTCGAGTGCCACGGCGACATTTTCTACACCTTTCTCATCCATGGCGTGTGGACAGATTATGTTGATGGGGAAGGGTGGCCAGGTATCCAGTGACGTGGGTGTTGACTCGGTACAGACGACTCGTAGGTCCAGACGCTGAGGTGATTGGAATATAAGATCTCGCCATCTTCCACACACTTGTGTCAACGTTTTCCACCTCCACGGCGATGAGGGCAATGGGCCATGGGGAACATGAAATTGGACTGCGGGATCCCCTCTGTAAATATCGAATATTTCTAGGAGAACAATGTCAGGGAGCATGTCAATCATCACTTGGCCTGAATCAGTCCGTAGCTTTTGCAGACACTGCCGAAAATACAGACTTTGATCGCGTCCTTCACAAGGGCTGTCGTTCTTGAGGTCCCTCGTGACTGAGCTTCCAGAGGGGTCATGAGCCAAATTCGAAGACTGGATGGCGCTGAAATATACATCTGGTTGGTCACCTTTAAAACGTGGGCAATCAATTTGCTCGGACGTACTTATGAGAGGTCATCAGTGATGAGGATTTAGGGCCAGTAAGAAAAGAAGACAGAATTCAGCACCCTATATATGTCATCACACTTGCCAGTGCTCATCACGCATAACCACCGACTATTTTTTTTTCTAAATAACTTCCCTCAAAATTTGGCATCTATGTAGGGACTATTTATTTCTATGTATGCCCTCATTTTTATGCATTTTCGAGTTATGAATGAAGAACCGGAGGCCAGCCGAGTGCGAAGCGCCTAGTCAGTAGTAGTGCCAGTAACTTGAATACGTTATGAGCAAGTGCACTGGTACCCTCACACGAATCCTAATGACTAGTAGGGTAGTGGGAAGGTGGCATGGAAGTTGCGAATTCTCAGCCGGGAATGCCTTATGATGACTTTGAGGGTATCATTCATGTTTCTGTCCGTCTTCGTGGACTTCCCGGTCCAGTTTCTTCTTTTCCGTGACAGTAACGCACCAACTCCGATATTCGTCGCCCCTTGAAGCTTGACGCGTTGACGACCAAGTCGCGAGGATGATTTTGGACATGGCCCAGTTCCTCGTGTGGTCTGTTGGTGACGATGATCGATCATCATACAGTGAGAGAAGCTCCACCGGCCCACATTAGCATTTATGGCCATCTCACAGCCGTTCCCGCTACAGCTTGCATCGGTGCGCATCATGATCCCGAGTGCGGGCTCCACCGGATGACACATATACCCCAAGTTGACTTTTTTTCTTGCGCCGGGGCACCCGCATTTGCTACCAGAGAAAGGTGTTCAGTTTGAGGAACTGCCATACCGTTGAAAATGGCTCCAAGTCTCAGGGGCTTGAAGCGATGCTGAATCGCGGAGACTCCCGTCCGATCAGCCTTGGATGTGCGCACGAAGGCGCAGAGGCGCGCTGTATTGCTCTTATTTGTCACGAACAAGGGACATTATTTATGACGCACGATAGACTTGACATGCACCATATCGTGAGTAATACATTTATACATTCGCAGGAGCTACGTCTTTGTGAGATGAGCCCCTTGCAGTTACCCAACGGAAAGTATTTGACCCAAGGAATGGACATACTGTACCGCAGCAGCGTACTCGTGGCCACGGGAAGTGATGTGGGCAAAGGGTTGTCCTTGGTCCGTGACATACGTTCTTTCTGCCAATTGAGGAGGCATACTGCGCCCACGAAATCCATAGAATCGGCGACCGAGGACGTACCCAAACTCAGAGACGTGTAAATTGTCGAATATCCAATTAATATTCGAGTATGCGATTAATACGTGGTTACAACTTGTGGGTGGTAAAAATCCGTGGGACCATGCGTGACAATAAACAACCGAGTCCTCAATGCTAGTCATATATAGGTAGTGGTAGCAGCCTATCAGTATTAAACAAGAAATTGTTCGCGACATCTTCGCCTTCCAAGAACCGGGTTGGATAAATGACTGTATAAATCGAATTATGCGTGAGCGCCAGCAATAGCAGCTGAATCCTCCAATCCAAGGCTGACCTAGATGACCACACAGCTCGTCCAGCAGCGCTTCCATCTCCACCTTTTCTTGTTTCGTAAAAGGTGGTTCTCCCCTAGTCTTCTTTCCCTTGTCGTGGGTCGCAGAGCCATTGGCTTTCTCCGACCCTGTCTTATCTGTTGCTGGTGGCCCAGTCGACTTTTCAGTGACGGTTGATGAAAGATTGGTCGATGCTTCGTCAACCAGCGGCTCCTGGGGTCCTTGCTCGTCCGCCTTTCTTCCTGAAGAGGGCATCCGCGCAAGAGGTTCGGGCGTGATGTCGTCTTTGGGCTAATAACGGGTTAAAAACTATGACGATCAGGGCAGGAGCAACTGGCGTACTGGCTTGAGAAGGCGCTCATGATATGCCACAAAATCCTTGTAATGCTTCCAAGTAGTAACGAGGTCGTCTGGTACAACATGAAAAACGTGGCGGAAGATCTGGGTCTGACGTGGAATTTTAGTTGGTGGTTAGTTTGCCTTTGGAAAATTGAGACAAACACCTACATTATGCGTTGCGCAAGCGGCCCAAATACCTTTCCAAAACTCGTCGCAGACGGGGTCTTCAAAGCTGTCAGCATCGAACTTGGGCTTCGAAATCGGGCTCGATCTGGAGTTCAGATACTTGCGCGGCATGTTACGCGGTTGGGTCGTCTTTTGCTCCTCAGAATCTACATCATTCTTCCCCATCTGCGCCGCCTGAGAAGATCGGTTGTGCGTCTCAGACGCTATAGACGGATTTGCTGGCGAGCCAGACGGTGGTCCGTTCCCAACATTTGTGTCGGCCAGGGCACCTCCAACCTTTTCTTGTGTTTCCATCCCTGCGGTTTCCCCGATGGTCATACCATGTGCGCGTTCAACTGGTGGCTGAAATTCCGCCACAACCTTCCCTTCGAATGTGGGGAGCAGAGCCTCAGCGGAACTACGTGCCTGCTCCCTGTCACGAGCGTCGCAGTTGCATGTCCCCTCCTTGCGGGTCGCACCTGAGGGTTCACTCTTAAGCCCGGCTGCCTCGAGCCTCTGGACCATGTCCCTGGTCCCAACATCCTCGGAGCCGTGGATGGCTGTGTAGTCCTTCATCAGAAGGTAATCAAGTCTGAGATACAACAGGGTAGACGTCACCTTGCCGCATTAAGTCCGTGGCGTTCTGCATCATGTCCTTGGCTCTCCTTGTCCTGTGGCTCTTCTCAGTGACAGAACTATGCCCATACTTCTGCTCAGCATCAGGGTCCCATATCTCTTTCCCATGTCCCGCTTCCGCAGAACCATGAGCTCGCATGCCCTCATCATCGAGAGCATCGACATCAATGCCAATGTGCTCACGCATCAGGCGAACACGGAGCGACTGAGCAAACCGACCGACTTTGAATGGTTTCCCGGCCATTTTTCTGAAACTACGCGTCAGGGATGCGATCACTTGTGGCAACAAAAAACCATTGGATACCCATCGATCATCTCGGTGTCACGGATTACGGCGGCTAGCTCTGAATCACGGTCCCCACGCATCGATCGATCGTTAATGTTAGCGCTGCCAATGATGGCGAGCCTGTCATCAACGATGCAAACCTTCCCGTGAATATATACCTGAAATCGCCTCAGCACTGGTCCCGTAAGTCCTTGTCAGGCAAACAAACCAATTCGGTGGTTAAAGCACCACCGCGCAGTTTTGCCCAGGTACGGAGGGAAAAGACAGAGAAGTAGTCGTCGGGCTAGACGCAGACTTTGATCAGTCAGGGCACAAGAGTCGGTGGCAAGGGACGAACGTCAATACCCTCTCTGCGCAGACGCGAGAATATAGAATTCGGGCCGCGGCTGATCGTGCGCCTCTGGCACTCTAGGATGATGCGGACCTGAGAGTTTAGTTAGTATGCGAGCCTATATAATGTATAGTGATGTGCACTTGCTGCGCTAGCATCGGCATGATCAAGGGGAAAGGGGAAACCAGGGAGAAGCGGGATGACCACACAACACCTCCACTTTGTGCGTTCGCGATGTGCACGAATAATGCGATGGACAATCGCGTCGCCAATCTTGTTCTCAATAGCCACATCCTCCACCGCCGTCCTATCTTATCCATCAGGCCACAAGTACAAATAGGGGATAAAGACTCTGCTTACGACGTGATGAAAAACTGGTTCTCGATATATACAAAATGTTCGGAAAGCTGAATAGCTGTACGGAAGTCAGGCGCATTAGAGTTCATAAGCGAATTGACGCCCATACCCTTGAGGTAGGCGTTCTGGATAGAGTGTTCAACCCTATCCGGTGTGCCAAGAGACCAGGGACCTGCGGAGCGACATATTTGTAGTTCGCAGGTGCCCGTCAATCCAAGTTGCTGAAGTTCCCCGGGCTTGAACTCGGATGGCGGAACGAGGAAAGGCATCTCGCGGGAATGATTCTATACAATACGCTTGCCTTGAGTGCCGCTTGCCATCCAATAAATTACGTACCTTGATTCTCAGCAAGTGATTCCACCTGAAAATACTTGAACAGATCTGACGTTCATATCTGGTAGAGCTCACCTCTGCACAAAATGACGCCCAAGATCCCGAGCTGGCTGGCCAACAGTCTGGAGACCGACATCGTGCCTGCATTGATCGAGTTACACCCCGCGTCGGGCCAGAACATCACACGAAAAAACGATACCATGGCATACGAGGAGTCTTTGATCGATCATGCATATCCTCTTCAGGTTTCGTAAGCGTGTGAAAGTCCGTGATGCGGCCATTACTATAGTCTTTTCCTGCCACGTCGTCAGTATTATGCTCATGTTGGGTTCATCGTAAGTTCAGCAGCACCTGGCCAAATCATCTCCTCGCCTTCCTCAGGGTCGTCGACGAGAGCGTGTTGGGGTGTATCCCACCTGCCCAACGGTATATAGTCTGCGAAAGTGGAGCATGACGCACGAGGGACGCACCTCCCGAAACAGAGATCAAGGCCTCCCATAAACGCGATTGTCGAGTCAATGACGCACAACTTCTCGTGCTGCAGCGCCCCATAAGCGCATATAGTCTGCTGAAGATATAACGCAGCTTACATGTGCCCAGTAGAACGTGCCAGTCTGGAAGTGTGACGGTGAGCGCTGCACCATGATATTTGGATGAAGAGTTGTCAGTCGTTGTTTGGCGTAGCTGCGCCAAGTCAGCATAGTCAAACATGCTGTAGGATGATAACAACACATACTTGCTGTCCGTAGGGGTTGTTCGGCTTGACACCTCTTGGCTGTGCATCCTCAGTGAGCACGCAGCAACATGGTAGGAGTACTAGACGTACTAGAGAATGATGAAGATCTGAACGCCCTCTTTAGCCTTCTTTTCCAGTAGCTTGTCGAGGCGATACTTGGGCATGCCGGGCCTGCGCAAGCTGAGCTCTGTTCTCGATCAGCACAACCACGAAAATGATGCAACACTTTGTTGATTAGCACTTACCAGGGGTCAGCCACCAGTCGTGGATATAGATCGTGTCTTTCGCGAGTAAAATCGCACGCGATAAGTTCCAGAAGTAGTCTCGCTGCCAGGCATTAACAAACTACGCTCGTGTCACCACTGAGATAAGGGACTCACGCCGTCAACAAGCCACTGCGCTGAGACATTTGGCCGAATCGGTGCAAAACTACCGAACCGGTTGTTCCCAACAAAGTGCGATGTCGCTGCAACCTTCTCAAGCCCTGCAATCCATTGCAACATCTGGCGCTATAATCCCATCCATGACCTTGGGCGCCTCGCGTATTACAGAGGCGACACTAACGACACACACCTCATTTCGGGCATATAACTTGAGCCGCATCTGCGAGTTCTCGATGTAGAACGTGTGTTTGGAAACCTCCCCAGCCCCACGTCGCTTCTTTTTCTTCTTCTGAGATCCTTCCTCGTGGGGGCACGGTGAGTTCTGCACATCCCCGTTTAATGGGTCGGTGTTGGTCGATGGGTCAAGAAGCGGTGTCGGCGGACGCGAATCGGGGTCAAACGAGTCTGCGTCCGTGTCCGACCGGACATGTTGTTCCCGTTCGTCATCATCCACCATGCCAGATGGCCCAGCATGTGATGCCTCGTGACGAGGATGAAATATATGTGACACGCGTGAACGGATCGAACCGAGAAGTGACTTGCGCTCCGCGTTTGTGCTATCCCCAGACTTGCCCAGAGTCGAACTCGTCAGATCTTGCTTTGCTGTATGGCCATCCCGCGTGGAGTCACCATGCAATAAGCTAAGTCCCTGGCGATAATATCGCGTCGGCCTCTTGATCTTAAAATCTGCATCTAGCAGGAAAACATCCCAGACGACGAGTTCACCGGGCTCCTCAACTGCGACCAGATATGAACCTCGGATCGCGCACCATTTCTGTTTCCTCTTCTGGGAACGGCTAGCCGATTTACGGCCAAAGCCAGCACCCTTGTTACCAGAGGCGATAATCCGGAGATAGCCTGCTTTGTACTGTACGCCACCAGACCGGGCAAGGTGGATAGAGAGCGCGGAAAGTTCCAGGAAGCCAGCGAGACGATTCGACGATGGAAGAAACATCTTTAAGAAGATCAGGGACGCGAGCGAATCACCACGGCAAGGTACCTACCACTGCACGAATGAGATCGATTAGATAGTTCTCCAGAGCCCCTCGTTGAAGTCGAGCAAAGTCGGCTCGACTGACGTCGCTACCCCTCTCACGACTCTCCTTCTTCAGGAATCTGAAGTAAGGGATACCTAGAATCTCTCTTAGACATCGCTTACGGACACTTTCAGGAGTTAGGATAACATACTCGTTCGGGGAAACTCTGGAAGATGTTCAATGTTGCGGTTATACACATTGGAAACCGCAAGATGTGCATGCAGTGACACAAAGTCACGCAGTTGACGATAGATGACCCAACGTAGGGCACCATTGGCGTATTCGCATTCGATCCGGAACACCGAATGCGACCCGTGAAGGGGATGGAGGCTATCACTGACGCGAATGCGCAATCGATGCAGAAGTATGGGCACCCGCCGCCGCCCGCGCTCGTCGCGCTCAAACCAAAGACGAAGAATGAGGGCCGATAGTCCGCCGACGGTCAACTCGTCAGTTATGTTCACGCCGCCAGGTGCTACCGCAGACGGCGCCGATTCTTTCGGTGTCGGTGAAACTACGTTTGGGAGGAGGAACCGAAGGCGATTCCAGCCCGTGGAGGGAGACTTGCTTCCCGGAGTCCGAGGCTGGGAATCCCGATGCTCCCGCTCCTTTCCCTTGCCCTGTGTGGACATAGACATAGAGCGAGCGATTCCCGAACCGGAACCGGAACCGGAACATGAACCCGACCCAACAGCGGAGCTGACTGGCCCTCCGTTTGTATGCGCACTTTCCTTTTCCCTTTCCCCTCCCCAATCAACTCCGGAAGTCTCCTGGCTAGGTGAACCAGAGAGAGCGTCGGGGAGCCAGCGGGACTTGAATCCGTCCCAACGACTTGAGGAACGACTTGAGGACTTCCGCTTCTCGCGCCGGTCAGCAGCCTCGCGCTCGCGATCTTTCTGCTCCGGAGATATGGCGTCGAATGGTCCGCGGAACTGGGTTTCGCGCGGGGTAAGGTCATATGTGGGTGGTTCGTCACGTCGCGTGCTGTTATCAGTGGAAGCTCTTGGTCGTTGGGGCTCTTCAAGGATGTCATAACTATTACAGTTGATGTAGCCTGGCGATGAGAACGAAGTCGGAACAGGAAATTTGTAGGAAAAAGACAGGGAGCGGGGAGGGCCAGTACGGGCTGCCGGGGTCATGAAAGGGCTGTCATAGTAGGAGTGATGCGAGGCGGCCAAAGTCTGTGGTGCATGCTTAAGTGCCTCGGAGCTGGTATCAGATGGGCTCTTGGAGACAAGATTGGGAGTTGGCGGTCTTTGAGAGGCTGGATGACTTCTCGACGTGTCGGATTCGCCAGCGTCGGCTTTACATGCGTCATCGTCGGTAAGGCGATTTTCGGCCTCGGCGTTGTCGTTTGCGATATCGACGAGAGAAGCCATACAATCTATGAAGAGGTGAAATTTGCACGAGGGAATGAGAATCGGGAACGTGAACTTGAACTACAAAGTACTCCGCACGACGAGCTTGCCTGCCGAGTCGTACGTCATCAGATCCAGCACCCGCCTGAACCTGATCTCCGGGCTCGACGGTTGTTGAGAGGTTACTCTCTCTAGTAGCAACCTGACGGTGGCACGTCTATTCAGCAGGTACTCTAAACCATAAGAACGACAAAAAATCGTGTTCGTGCCCCTGCAGCTGCAGATGGCCTTATCCCAGCCCACCCCCAATTGACTTCTGTAGGTTGGTTCACGTGACTGACTTGTCCTGCATAATTCCAACACCAACCACATGCCGATCACGTCTCCACGACCCATTTGATCCTCGTCTTCTGCGTTTTTCCATAGTAACTTGGACTTAGATGCGCCAGACATGATCCCCAACACTTCTTTATGGAAACGTGCCCCAAATTTCGTTGGCGTCATGCCCTTCCCCTGCGCCCCAGATCCACCTAGCTGCTTTTCCTCGTGCGTGGAACGAGTTAGCATGGCATCGCAGCAGCCATACCACGTCTAGGACTACATCTGGACGTCACCCACTCATGATGTACTCAGTTACTAGCACCTGAACTTATTGGCTCCTAAACCTCGAGCGTCACACTTCACACTGAATTCTTTTATCAGCACGATCTAGAAGGGCCCTGCAAATTCAGGGTTACCGCTGAAACGCCCCCAATCCATTACACTTTGATCGACTCGTGATGCATGGTGTGACGACATGAACCCACCTGAGTAAGAGCACCCTTCAAATTCACTGCGCAGATGAGCTGATGGCTTCTCAAGCACGTTAACATGGTCAAAAGTGGTCTAGCTACCATCAGCGACGTGTTCATCCCTGAGCGGCCTCAGATCTACGCAAAATGGTGTTTCACAATATGACTTTGATATTTGCAATTCGTCCAGGAGGTAACTGATGACTGATCAAGACGAGAACACCAACGCTAAGCGTCCCGGATGTTAGAACGAAGAACGACCGGAACTCGAACGACCAACGCAGAGAACTGCGTACATATGGGACCAAAATGTTGCGGAAAGCACCACACAAGGACGAGCCCTACCTGGCCGTGGGCATCATTGGCCTGGGTCCTCCCGTGAAACGACCACTAGGGTGTACATGGCTCAATCTCGCACGATATTTTCTGCAGGACTAATACATCGGTTCACATACAAGGTCTTCCATTTATTCCAAGTTCGCATCTCATTTCCGAACTCTGCTGACTATGGCACGGAGAGATTCAACCTTTCTCAAATATTGCAAAATCAGAGGTTAAGAGAAGAGTCCCAGTGCTCATCCGGAATAAGGAAGCACACCCTTTGTTACCCCACTACCGCCACAAACGACTTGTTCGGAGATATTTGACTGTGCCTGGGTTCTCTGCAGGCGCTACAGCGCATCAATAACACAATGGCGCAGTCAGTTCGCCCTATTGACTCCGGAGGTGGATGGGAATGCCGTCCACCCCAGCGCCCATCCGTGTATGAAATTGTAGCCAGTGAGCCATCATCTCCGGCTTTTCCCTGTTTTCCCCTAAGCCCAGAATCCCGACCACGATCTAGGGCGGCCTCGTTTTGAGGTGCGACCTCAGCTGCGCATACTCGAGGCCATGTATGCGCCTGTGGACAGGTTTCACGCGCCTGTCACGGAGATCAACAAGAAAAGGTGACATGGAATTTAAGTTGTCGAACACATCAGTGGCATACCTGCCCCAAACTAACGGACCTCGATCACACGAGATATATACCTTGAAGAATTTGTTGTTGGCACGCAGCGATACTCAAAGCTATGATTTGTTCCCCCTCCTTTCATGCCTACGATATTCAGGACACTTGCATCAGTATTGACCTGCAGGCGGCGAGAGCCATTCCGAGCGATGGGGTTCGTTTACAACGGCATAATCTTCGAGAGAACTGTTGTGAGACCAGATGTGGCATCATGTATAGAAGTGGGAACCCACTGGTAAACTGGTAACGTACGTGGCGCGGGGATTCCCGACACAAACTTCTATGCGACGGCACAGGCCCAAGCTGCTGCGCCCCTGAGCAAATGTGTATTGGTATGATACGTACCGTGCAGGCCAGATATTGGGGCAGGATTTTTTGAGATTACAGGGTAAATCTTGTTTTGATGGGGAAGGAGGGGTGTGGAGTTGCGTAGGCTTAATTCTGCTGATCGTCTAGACCAGTGGCGCATAGCTCTCGCTTCTCGACTCTGGGCCAGCGATCGCGCCCATCTAACCCCAGCCGCGCGCGAAGAGCCCCGCGTGCACGCGGGCGGCCAGTGCGGATGACGTGTTGGGTTGCTCTCAGAGAGACCGGTACTGGTACTCTGGTACTGACTGCATCCGCGATCATGATCCCCCCCGGTACGTCGCGCCGCATCCGAGTCCTTCTGCCGTCCCAAGCCCTTAGGAATGGCGCAGGCCCCTGTTGTGAGCTACGAGTTGTCCCAGGCCGTTCTTGTAAATCGCACCGGAGAGAAGCCGTTTCCCTTGGCCTCCGGCATAACCGAGCGCCCATATCAATTTGAATCCAATTGTGGCTGACATCTTCGTCCCAAAAGAGTAGATATGGCCCAACGTTCCAAGGGAAACGGGCATTTTTTCCTTGAATAGACACTCCCATGTGCCCATGTGGTTCGGGGATTGTAAACGTCCACGACGTGATTCTTGCCACCCCAAATGAATGTAGAACGACAGGCGCAACGGCGCGCGCCATTTGAACCGGGGTTTGCCTTCAAAACCTATGATACACAGGGACGAGACAAGGCCACGACACTAGTCGACCACTGGGTACACTGGGTACTGATGCCGCTAATTAATCAAAAATTTCGTCAACTCGAGAAATAGAAGATGACGATTCTGGCATCTTGTTAAAGAGAATATCATAGATCGCGTCGGTCCGCTTGCCGATGCTTCGGTGCAGGGATTGACCATTCATTTGATGCCTTGCAATCTTTTTGGCCCGTCGTTTGACTCCCATGCTAGCATGCGTGAACCTGCCATTCGGTACCGGACATTGACATTTAACACGCCGCACGCCGCAGCGGAGCCTAAGGGGCTGACGCCGGCCCGCTCTCCCGAATCATACCGCAGAAAACACGTGAAATCACCTCACCTTCCCCACCACTACAGCCACTACAGTAGTACTGATCCTCATCCTCACTGCGAACGCCTATGGGGACGGATTCCTCGCAACCTTCCGCTCGCACAGTGACAGTGTCTGGGAAACTCATACTGAGCTCTCTTTTGTTTTTTTGTTGCAATTGAAGGAGCGGATTGCATGGGCTAAATGAAGCGGAACCATTCAGAGAAAACGCGCCCATTCCAGGAAATGAAGTAACGAGGAAGTACAACGACGCCACAAAATGAACATCTCGTCATGTCTTTGTTCGCTGGCCAAAAGACGAGTGGGCCGTTCGCCGACCCAACCGTGTGCGTCCGCGCGATCCCAAACCCACCGCAGAACTGAGGAAGCCTGCTCTAAGAGGCATAACTGCACCGCACGGTGGGATGGTCCGAATGGGAAACGAGACGCCATCGCACTGCCTGCCGAGCCAACTAGAAGAACCGTGCGGAACGAAGGGGTACGAAAGCGCGTAGGGTTCTGTGCTTCTGCGTGTTCATGCAGTGCGCCCCACCCCGCTCGCCGTCGTCGAGATCAGATCATCACGCGAGAGAGAGGTCACCAGAAAGCTGCAACACGTATCCCGATGGTGACAGAGAACATCATATCCGCGCATCACATGTTCATCAAAAACAACACGGATCAAGTCTCGGCCATGGACAAATCTTTCATATGTTCACGGGGAAAGAATAGTCGGCCCGTCATTGATGGCAGAAGCTCCTTCATCAACTCAGCGCGCTCAGGCTCAGTCAGGTGTCCCGCGGTGCAAGGCCTTTCCTGGTTCTGGATGACAAGTGAGAGAACCTGAGAGGACTCGGAAGAGCCCAATCTCTTGGTTATCAGCCTGTCATCGCGTCACCGTCTAGGAAGAAGGAAAAAAATGAGGTGGAGCTATGTGGGCACCAACTTGAAAATAGCTACAGGCGAACGAGCCCCGACAAGATTCAGGGTGTCCCCGAAAATATGAAAGGATCTCGAACTCACGTTCATCCATCGTAGATGCGCTTCATTAAAAATAGACGACCGCTTTCCTTCGTGGTTGCCGTCTGGCTGTTTACCGATTTACCGGGTCGGCCAGGGTGGGCGCATATTGACTCCACGTAACGTATTGCATCGCGCGCGCGCACGCGCGCATGCACGCGATCCGTTCTGTCGTACGTGGCCACGGTGGCTACAAATTTTTAATATGGAAACACTCGGGGCGCTCGGAGCGCACTGCCCAACCGCTCGTCACCGCGCACCGGACTGCCAGCACTTCGGTTCCATTCCAACTTGATGAAAATTGCGTTCCGTTTACAAGTTCCCCGCTTCGCGTGAGAGAACTTGTCCCTCATCGATCGTCTGTGTTGTGCTGGGGCTAAAACGCACCGTACCGTAGTTACTGCAATAGTAATGGGAAGGAGGAGATCGATCATGTGAGTTACTAAGAGTCCAGCAACTGAAGTCATAACCATGACGCGTGACGTAACGTGCGATGATCACTGGGGCCTGGACAACTTGGAGGCTTGAACGACGCAACAGCAAAAGGAACTCAAAACCTAGTCCTATCCTTCCAGAACTGCAAACAGTAAAAAAAAAGAGGACCTATGGCCAAGCCCAGTACGCACCGCGAAAAAAGATATTCACACCTATGGTTGTGCCTGTTGGAAAGTGGCCACCACTGGCACACGTAAAAAATATGCTAAAATTAAATTTTCGGGGTAAATCTTCGTCTCTCCAATCCACACTCTCGCTTCCTGCACCACCTTAACCCCTTCGGCCGAACAAGAATTTCTCACTGTCTCTTTGTTCCTCCAGGGCCCCGATATTACGCATAATACACATGCAGCCTGCACAATTGGTCACCGCGGAGCATACTGTATAGTAATGCATTGACACACAGTGATCCAGGACCAGGACGTCTACTTGCATGTGCAACGAGTGCACTGCCACAACGTGGCGGGAAACCCCAGTCTTATTTGGCTGCCTTCAAACAATATCGCCGATGCAGCGATGCTGCATTAACTTCGCTGCATTAGCGAGACGCCGAGGGACTCATCGTCAGTTAGCTATATTTCCCTATGCGAACCCGTAGCGCTACCGGCACGAAAATGTCCTTCGATCAAATTTTTGATTCATTGAAACTGGCCGTGGGGAGAGGGGGAACGGAGAAGCGAGGGATGTTGCCCTTTTTCCATGGGCTGTCGTCCCAGGAAGTACGACTACTCCCGCCCCGCAGCCACTCTCTGTCCTACAATACTCACCTCTGCTTTCGAGGACGTGTCAAGAAGAAGAAAATAATTATAATTGAAGCTGTCAACTCGGCGAGGCGGTCCCGTGAGGCCTGTCGAGGCCTAGATTACCAAAGAGACTGCCGCAAGCACCTGGGGAGCGAATAAGGTATTGCATCATATAAAATTGAAGTCGTGTCGCAGCCGCAGTATCAGTGAAGTGAAGGGCCTCGGCTCGCGGGTGCGGGGAAGAGAGGGAAAAGGACTACCTTCAAACATCAAGGGTTCGCTTGGAGCAAGGTTGTTTCGTTCATCTAGATCCGATACAGATGCCAACGTGGTCAAGGGCTGGGGCGAGCTCGGCTTGGTGGGGCGAGGAGTGGCGTCACCGATCTGTGTGCGCAGGCATTGGTACGCGCGGTCTTGATATTATCAGGCACCGTTATGACGATGGCGAGTTGGCGGGCCCAGCGACACGTAAAACAAACGTGCGTGCGTAAAGATATTATGACAATATGACAAAACTGTGGGTCGGCGCCTACTGTAGACTGGGGAGAGAGGGCGCAAGGACAGGCGAACTGTAACTCAAACTCGTAGGCGCAAAGGAGCTCAGCCAAGTTTGGCAACGGTGTCATGACCCGTGAGGCCCAGCTTCTTGGGCGCGTCCCGCGGGACGGTTTACGTGACGACTCGGAATTCAAGCGCTCATTGTACATATGGATACTGGAAATGTTGAGACGGAGAACTAGGGATGCCGTGGAACACATGCCTGTGTCCGCATGTCGATCGTGCGACAGTGGCCACACCGGGGACGAACGGAGAGGTCGATGGGGTTCTGAATTCAGCAAGACAAACAACGTTCTGGCCTCTGGCTTTGATCTGGGCTCAAGGAGATACTTTCATGTGCTATCGCCACGTCGATTGTCCGCATTTTTGCCAGGCGTAGGAGAGGAGGTGGTGACGGGGCTAGACTATAGTACAAGTAAAAGGGGAGTAGAGTGTACCGGAGCCATCAGTGGAGACAGGGGTTTGGGTATTTCCGCGGGATGGACGGCCAAGCAAAAGGAAGAGAAGGAAATGTTCATGCACGTTCATGTCACGATAAGGACAGGGCAGGGACCGGGGACGAGGCGGATACAAGATGAAGACAAACACCAGGGGCACGACATTCGTTGGGTGATGCCCATAAGCAGAACGGGAATTTCCGCGGGAGGGGACGCGGGGGTGTGGGGAAGTAGCCGAATTGGAATAAGCGATCGGAATGACGCGGGACGGTACTGGGACGGCGGGAGGTGTTGGTTGCACGAGAGGAAATGATGTGAGATCGGGTACAAGTCTGCGTGGCGAAAATTTGATGTTGGCTGATGCCGATGGGTAACCATAACCATCCGGGGATGGCGAGTAAAAAGAGAGAATTCGTCGCTTGAATCTGATTATTGCCGACTCGCCAGCAAGAGCAAGATAGTCCGATTGACGGAAAGGGACCATGTGATTATCGAGGGATTTGTGACAGCGTGACACGAGTAACGTAAAACACGGCGGTGGGAAAGGGAAATGGAGAAAACTACGCAGATGGGCTTAGCGGCTTAGCTCGTTGGCCACGTTGGCCACGAGAAAAACTGTGACCAAGTGAAGGACGGTCGCCGTAGGCACCCCAGAAATTGACTTGTGACAGGAGCAGCCGCAGCCATTAGGTGCGGTTGCCTCGACTCGACCGGTTTGGCGCCTGGACGCTGTGCCCATTTCCACGTTGAGCCTGCACCGTCATTGTGCTGTTCCTCACCCCACCCCACTCCACCCCATCCCACCCTCCACGCGCTGTCCCCCCAGCTTTGGTCATTATTATATCCTCCTTCTCCGAAGATTTGACCGCTTTCCTTTCTCCTGCTTCTTTCTCAATTAGACTTTGTTCTCCCTTCTCTAGAACTTCACCCGCACGGCTCGACCTCTTCTAGATCCCTTACATACGCCCTCGCCCTCTAATTCCGTATATTCCATCTTCTCTCCTCCTCTTTCCCGCTCCTCTTCTTTCAATTTACCCTCCTAATCCTCCGACGTCCATCCTCCTTGCCGTATCCCCCCTAGCTTCTTATTTACCCATCCTCTGCCGCATACACCTCCACCCAACTAACGACCCCCCTCCATGGCTTCAATGGACGGTATGACTCCCCAACAGGAAAAGACCATCCCTCGTCCGTACAAGTGTCCATATCCCCTGTGTGGACGAGCTTTCAGCCGACTTGAACATCAGGTATGCACTCTCGTCCACTATCGTGCAATTGCTGCCCCCCGTCCTTGTCGTCGTCCCATGCCGTCACCTGCCTTGCGCCCACTTTCCAGTCAACATTTGCTTACATCGTCCCTTTCTAGACTCGCCACATCCGCACGCACACTGGCGAAAAACCATTCTGTTGCTCGTTCCCCACATGCGAAAAGCGATTTTCCCGCTCTGACGAACTCACCCGTCATGCGCGCATACACAGCAACGATCATCGCCCGACCGCTTCCGGCGGGTCCCGTCAAAAGAACAAGGTGTCGCTATCCCCTACTGATGGCTGGGATGATGAGGATGCCGCTCTCTCCCGGGGAGTCGCGAAAAAGAAGGCTCGGAGCCGAGCAAACAGCGACGATGAGGTGTGTCCTCGATATCTCGGGTCTAGCCCTCTTTTTTTAGCCTTCTAATGTTTGTATGCACCTCTAAGGAGTCCTATGCTCGCCCCATCCATACTTCAAGACGCTCCGGCTCATCCGTTCCAATGTCCACCGATGCTCTCCCGACTGCATTCTCCACATTGTCAAGCATAGCCACTGACGCGCTATACGCTCTCGAGCGAGAAGAATCCCTCCGTCGTGCGGAATATGAGGCTAAGCACAGCGAGATGCTCCGGCGCGTTGAACACGCCACCCGACATGCCGAAATTCTCCAGAGCTTCGGCCGCCTATCGAAGAGTGCGGCCACGTCTCCCGTCGCTACCCCTTACCTATCTGGTCGCTCCGCTACGCGCGAATACTTTGACCCCGAGGTCGAAGACGACAACGACAGTACACTACGCTCGCATCGGTGTGCAAGCGGGGGTTGGACTCATGATATTTTGCCACCCTCTTATGGAACAAGCCGTACTGTAGAAAGCGAACAGCGCCGGCGTGCCCCTAACACTTGGACGTCACGGTCCCAATCCAATTCCTATTCAAATCCGCCCGTATTCGCACCTTCAGATGACTCACCTTCGCCACGCAGTACGGACGAGGATCTACCTACGCCCGCCCAGATGTCTGCGCCTGCGCGTACCACGGGCGCATATATTACTCCGTCGACGAGTCCATTCCTTGGTGGGCTATCAACGCTGAATATTCACTCAACACAGCCATCACGTGCCCCTTCTCCCATAATGTTGCCACCTCCGGCCACACGACCAGGCTCGCCTGGGGACGATTTTCAACGGAGAAGAGGGGGTGCACCTGACAGTCCACCAATCTCGTTCACCGCCGGCCGCAAGCGGCGGAGCTCTGGTGATTACGAACCGTACAGGTACGCGCTCTTGATCCTCATCTCCATATGGCCAAGCTTACATTCTATTACCTTGGTTTCGTATCAGCGCTCCCGCATATCAGCACACATTTTCCTATCAGCGCAGTTTCCCTGTGAACGGGACCCAATCTACCTCACACACCAACTCCTATCTGTCCTCCCCTCATGGCCTCATCACACCTGCCCTTTCAAGCGGTCCAAGTAGCAGCGGTAGCTCACCCAGCAGCCACCCACATTCACGCGCACCATCACCTACACACGCGCACCCAATCCATCCCTCGCAGTCATACCATACACATTCCTCCCCGTTCCTTGCTCATTCGGTGCGCGCGGCGTTTGGTATGACGCCAATACATGCCACAGCACCCCTACCGTCGACCCATGTCCATGTTGGTGGCGGCAGTGCGGGTGCGAGTGTGCCGACGTCGCGAGCCAGCTCACCGCCTATCAAGCTTGCACCGCTACGTGTTCCGAGCCCATCGGCACTCGGGGATGAGCGTGGCGGCAAGTCGCCTAGAGCAGTCGGAGTGGCACTACCCGGATTCAGCGAGGTCGAGGCTGCTACAAGGGCACCGTGACATCATTAGCGTCGTCACGCAACCATCATGAACGCCCACGCCCCTACACGTTTCAAATGACATGATGCACCCTTTAATCCCGTTTTTTTTTCTTTCTGCCGGTGACTTTTTCACTTGATGATATGTTCCGTTCCATAGATTGGAGTTTGATTCGAGCGCACGATTTTCTCAGCCTCCCCTTACCGCTACGTACCGTATAGAGCATACCTACAGTATATTTGTATATGCTGCAAACACTTATAGATGCCCCACACTCGCCCCATCTGTCACCGTAACCCTCCATTCTGAGATACAACTATGTGTCCTTTTTGTCCGAAAACCTCCGTCCCCCTTTTTTTCTTTCCTTTGTTCCCTATCTCCAGAGAGGTATCGATGGCTAGATGTAATCTATCTCTTCCCCCTCGCTTATCATTCTACGATTGAGGCGATCGATAAGTTGATGGTTGATAGAGATGCGTAATTTATTTCCCCAAACAAGTGAAGATGTGCCACTTCTCTTCCATAATAAATGTACTACGTCCGAGGACATGGACGGACGTGGACGTTTGTTACCCACCCCTAAGTTATATTCATTCGGTCATCCTCGCAACCGGGCTTCCTTACCTACACCGTAACCACCGTCGCTTCCTCATTGCAAAAGGCAAATCCGAGAATGTACGAAAAAAAAGGGAAGAGATAGGAGAAAGGGGAAAAAAAAAAAGTAAACAGAAATGGTCTCGAGTAATCGCGCAAATCACAGCGAGACACCATTCAGTTTTTCTCTAAAGGGACCAAAAAAAAATCTTTCGCGCGCGCTGCCGTCAGTTGGTCGTGGTCCATTCCGTGAGTATCACACTATGGTCCGTGTGCGCCCGCGGCCGGTGCCGCGCTACCGCTGGCTGCTGTGGCAGCGGCTTCGTCCGCGATTCGCATGATCTCCATGAGCAACGTTTGCTGTTCCACGTTGAGCGCAGTCGTCGCCGCCTGATACATCGAGCGATCCTTCACCTCCAGCGCTGTACAAAATATTCCACATCGATCGACGTCAGATATATAGATATGGGGGGGGGCTTCCCCACTGCGGAGCGGGGGTGACCGGTGACGACGTACCTGTGAGAGCTTGCTTGAACGTCACGTACGGATTCACGGCGTCCAGCGGGGATATGAAGCCGAGTTCTTCCTCGATAAACTCTTCTTCTGTCGCGTCCGATGCGGCACCATCTGCGTCGCTTTCTCTTCGCTCTGCCTCATCGCGCAGGCGTTGGCCCTGCATAGCGCAGAGACGTTCACAATCAGCTTCCGAGGAGAAAGGCGGAAGGCAGGCAAGTACGCACCTCTTTCGCGAGCATCTCGATGTACGCCGAGTCCTCGTCCCACACGTCGCCCTCTTCTTCGTTCAGGTTCAAATAACGTTGTTCGTCCTCGTCCTCCTCGCCTTCGTCTTCCTGTAGTGAATCTTGCAGCGCCTTGCGCGCTGCTGCGGCCATCAGTCAAATCCGTCCATTTGCGCCTACGAGCGCAGAGACGAGTGAGCGGGGAGAGGCATTCGATTACGTACCCGCGACGGCCTTCGGCAGACCCTTGAACACCCGGATTGCTCCGCCGACGATGCCAGGCCATCCATCGCGCAGCTCTGCGGGCACCGCAGCGGCGTCCATCTCAAGCAGCGCCGAAAGCGCGACGATTGACAGCGTCTTGTCGTGCACGCGCGGCAGGCCACGTTCCGCATTAACGGCTGCGAACCAGCGGTCGAAGAACACACGCGCCCCGTGCGGGTGCTGGGCGCTCATCAGCGCGAGGGCAGCACCCGGGTTGTAGAGTACCGTGTTGATGAGCACCCCAAGATTCGCCAGCTCGAACGCTTTCGTTTCCGTTTGGTCGAGATGTTTGAACGCAGCAGCCACGATGAGCTCGAGTTGCTATGTTTGGGCACGTGATCATCAGAAGAGATGAACGTGACGGGATAGGTGGAGGACATACGTCGTCAATGTGCCCACGCAGGTTGAGCAGAAGCGACTCGGCGAGTTTGCAACCATTCACACGATCGTTTTCGCCCAGGTTTTCACTTGAGAGCGCCGTGGTGTAAATGTCGAGTGCTTTCTGGCGGTAGTCGGCACGTGCACGGAAAACGTCGGTCCCATACGAGACAAAGTTGTCTAGCGATGGGAGCATTTCTATGAAACTGAAGTCAGCTTTCATCTAATCGAGCATAAGAGGGGATGGTTACCATCTAAAAAGTCTATCGCATCCGTCCGGAATAGCTCGTACGTCAACTCGAACACTGGCCACATGTTTGGCGAGATGCTGCGCGACTTGAACGTGAGGCTGTCCACCAATTCATACATATTATCGAATAAATCTTTGAGGGACGTTAACGAAAAGCAGCGGTCCATGCCTCGGGCTCCAGTCACGTACCAAGGACCTTGTTCTCTAGAGTGTTCCGGATGATCGGGATGATGACCTCCTGCACTTGCGCGAGGATCTCTGGCGAAGAGTCGATAGACGACACGATCTGCGGAATCGTTAAGATACGTTACTGAGAAATTTACCGATAACCCACCGTGCTGAGGGTCTTCGCGACACCCATCGCAGCGTACGTCTTGTCATCCTCATTGTCGGCGTCCATCAACGCTTCCAGGTCATCGCCCATAGGTGCGCTCTCTTCGTTCGTGATCGCATCTCGCAACAGGCGGTTGTATGACTCGCACTGTCGCCTGTCAGGATCGGACACAGTTCGAGAGAGGAATGGCACACACGAGGCGAGCAGTCAGCTGTGCCGCGACGGGCAGGAGTTCGTCCTGGAAGTGCTCGACCATACTCTCCATGCTGCTGTTGAGGATATCAAGGTCCGTCTCGTCGGAAAGCTTCAGCAGGTCTACACGACAATAAGTTCGCACTCCGGTACGTCTAGTGCATCTGAGTCAAACCTTGGATGACTTTGCCCACTTGGGGAGAAACCGCAGCCTTAACCGTCTCATCCGCGGCGACCATCTCCGTCAGCGTCAGGGCGGCGTGTACGCGCACCGGCAACTCAGAGTCATCCAGACCCGCGGCTACAGCGCGGAAGACCTTACTGAGGTTCTGCGGCGAGCCTTTCATGAGCCATCTGGATCGATGGGAAGAGTGGCTTCGTCGTACCTCCTTACTAGTCCAGGTCATGTGATTACGCACTTCCGCGGCGACAACTTCGTTTGCCTGCGTGCTTATTTGAGCGACAGAATCCCCCAACACTCAAAAGAAAGGGCGATACCACGGCTCGCATATACCCCTCATGGGAAGTAAACTCTGGGAAAACATATTTCATGGTGACATCCTCCATCTTGCGTTTTACATCGGGATGGCGCATCGCGAATGGAGCCAGTGCAGATAACATGTTGAGCGCACCAAAACGTTGTGGCGAAGCGGGGCGAGCGTCGAGGACACCGTCGACAAAGCCAAGGATCGAGAGGAATGTCACCTTGGTGCGGCTGCTGACAAGCTGGCAGAGGAAGGTTGTCGCAGCCGCCACGGGGGAAGAATAGTTTTCATATTCGTCTATGACGGAGCCAGTGTTAGCCGAGAAATCGACGGAGAGCGAATCAATGGGGGGAAGCACCGATTGAGGTACGAGTGTAGTCGACGGGGTCCGACTGCCATAGCTCTTGCCTGGCAGGTGTGAAAGACAGATTGGGGAAGACAAAGTTGGATACGAGGGATTCAAAGTGCGGTTTGAGCAACACCCATGTGCTCTGTGGCTTCACACTATGTCCTCATCGTATCAGGATGGCGTGGATCGGAGAGGGATGCAGCACGAACCACTCGGTAAAGAACTGGAGAATCTGGTACTGGCATTTCTTAGAAAGCCAAGCTTGTCCGGAGACATACAGTTCGATCTGAAGAAGGTACACCTTCATAATCTCGGGCGCAAACGCTGTCGCAAAGTGCTGTGCGAACTGTCCGTATTCTCCCTGCAACGGGCTGGGTAGCTGCGACGGGTTGCCGAACCTGTGACAAGGACGATTCAATTCCCCTCCCATCAGGAACACGAAGACAGATACTTTACCGGTGGAACAGTCTTCCCAGAATTGCACATGCCCATTTTTTCGTCTTCCACCACTCGCTGCGTTCGCGTTCTTCCTCGTCGGCAGGAACAGCACCAGCCGGGATGCGAAGATTGAGGACCTGGAAGAGCAGCCGGCCCCACGGCACGAGGCTCTCCCCGCTCTGCTGATACCTGGACAGGTTTAACACGATCGAATGCTTGTACGTTTTGAGGATGATGTGCAGGATCACAGGAATCTCCTGCTCGGCGCCAGCAGGCGGCGAATTGAGCAGGTTCATAGCGAGCGTGACCAGGATGCCGAACGTCTGCTCGATGACGGCCGTCAAGATGTCTGATTTTTGGCGGAACCTAAGCAACCGGCCGGAGAACTGAGAGTCAGCCAGCACCCGGGGGATACAGGCAGAAGATGCCAGGTGGGGAGAGCGACGGGAAAGAGGGGAGCGCACCGGAACGCGCGGACCATCTCGAGCACGACCACTGTGCCCGCGCCGACCTCGCGAATGTTGTTGCTCGCGAGGAGGGCCTTTGCACCGTCGAGCAGCTCGGGCCACCTCTCCGGAAAGTCATTTGAGATGAGCGTCTTGAGCGTGCTCGCAAGCTGGACCGTGATCACGCGAGAGGGCGACGCGGCAAGGAGCGGGAGGATGTTGGTCTTCAGAGCCGTGCGGTCGGCAGGCAAGATCGACCTGAAATCGGGCGCTACGCGCGAGGGTTCTGCACCATAGGACGACGCGACGCGATTTTTGACCCAGACGGAAACGGCCTGGCGAGTAGCACTTTGTCGTTGTAAGATGATAAGGTATTAAAGCAAAACAAGGGGAAATGAAAAGGCACAGCCGCAGCGTCGAGTGAGTAAGCGAATAAGATGATAAGCAACAACATGCGACAGACTGACGTACATTTCGACATTATCCGACGCAATTACCTGCAGGAGGGCAGGGAGCACGCCTTCTTGGCCGGCAAGCTGTGATGAGATAAAATGAGGAGTGAGTTGTGACGACACAGAACACAAGGCCAAGGCCACTCGACAAATGGACGTCCTGTCGCACTCCTGTCGCGCGGAGGACACGCACCTTGCGCACGGCAAGCTCGCCGGTTTTGCGAGTGTTGGGGTTGGAATCGTAGGTCGTTGCAAAGAGTCGTGTCAAAGACTGAGGGTCCATCTCTCCTCGTTCTGCATCCGAGCCATTGATTGTGAGTAGCGCGTGGATGTCCCGTGACGGAGGGACTCACGTTAGAAATCGCAAGGCCGCCTTGAGGTCGCGGAGGGTATGATGAGACGGGTATCGAGGAAAGAGGTTGAACAAAGTATGAACGTGAGCTCTTTGATTTTATAGCCACTCGTGGAACGAGAAATCAACCGCGCGACGCGTCCACGCGCCGCGTTTCCGTTTCCCGCTTTGTTTTCTTTTTCAACGCCACGGCCACCGTTCCTCTCTGCGCTACACAACAACCCTTGTAAAACTAAAATCAAGCCATCCTGCATTTGGGTTCTAATACACCCGCAACGCCCTGAACCCAATCTAAAAGAAGCTTCCAGGAGTTTATCTTCGCTTCATAGCCGAGACCGTCCGCGTCCGCACTTTCGCGGGCGCAGACGGAGGGGGCGTTCCTACACGCTCGTCATCTCCAGCTCGGTCGTAGTCCGTCCCAAACTTTCTCCTACAGTACCCGCTTCCACCTTCGAGATACTCCGCGCGTGTGACCGCGAGATTTGTGAGAGCCGATGTTGTTGCCAGCGCCATCGCACCGTGGTAGGCCTCGGTAATAGCGCTGGATCAACGGATTCCATCAATGTTTGTGTGAGCCACTCAACGCCACCGACGCACGCACTTCTTGGACTCGTAGATCTTTATCTCACAATCAGATGGAGCACAGGGGCGCAACTCTGCCATTCTGCAGTTATCAGGCTTGAATCATACCCGAGATCCGAACAGCCGCTGAGTGACTCACAGTCGCACAGCAAAACCCGGAAACATCGTGCTTCCCCCGATCAGGCCGATGTTTGCCCAGAACATGCCTTGCAAGTCCTCTGGAAGCAGACTCATGGACTGGACGATGGCCTCGCCTAATCCAGCCTGTTGCAATCCTAAGACACGATACGTCATTCCCTACAGGCACGTGTTTCGTGAAAGGGAGGTCGTGCCTATATGTTCTGGGCAGAACAGCACCTCAGGAATCGAGAAGCGTTCATTGCCCATGTAGAGGATCTGCTCGCCATTAATAGGCTGGTTGTCGGGCTGGCGTATGTAGCCGTGCCGATTTCTCGAGAAGTCGGGAAGCACGTATTCTTGGACAATCGCTTTCCTGCTCTTATCAGCCCTGAAAGTAATGGAAGATAAGTCGACAGAGATGGCTAGGCCTAGTCGGGGCCGCGAACCTGCAAGCTTCGAGATTTGCAGAGAACTGCGTCGAGACGTAACAGCACTTCTCTTTGACGTCGTTGACGATATAGGTCTCTTCCATCATGTTCCATTGGCGGAACGAGACGAGCTCTTTGAGATGATTCGTCAATAGTTTTCCACCGACATCTATCCTAGCATCAACTTCTTAACTTGTGCACACATCTACCACACGAAAGACCACACACCTTTTCACCGCGGACCAAACAACAGCGCCTTCCATGATTGGCACGATGTGTGTGAAGCTGAAGCCGGCGTCCACGACGAGCATACATTCAGGTTTCGGTAGCTTAGGGGTTGAGAATAGCTGACCATATGGGATCAGCGCCGCAGCTGCACACACAAATGAGGGATGGATGATCAACGCTTTGCCGCTTACCTACGAGAATGGCAGATGGACGGACATACGGGTAGAGCAAAAGTACGACTGAAACTCGTATTCCTCAAAGACGAACTGGTCGTACACCTCTTGAATGTTTGGGAGGTTGAAATATGGCTCCGTTATGAGAAGTGACGTCTCCGCTGTGTCAATCTGTCCAGCTAGTGAGCGGGAAAGAAACGGGTGAAGAAGCGCGTGTGTATTTACGTTGGGGATCTGATCCGAGAATATGCCATCCCAAATGGCTTTCTGTGCATCCCAGTCGACTAGGTATCCCTTGATGACAGTGAGACACGCTTTCGACACGTAAAGAACTGAGTGCCCTACCCGCTCGAAAGGCAGCCTGAAATGCAATGTCGAGTAGTCTTTGCACGTGTCAAACTCATGTCCAAAGTACGTTATCTTGTCCCCTTTAGATCTTACGATCGCATTTGACACTATCCTGTGTCGCAGCCGGGCAGCGTTCAGACGCAATACGAGTCGATTAAAACACGAGTTGCGATCGTACCTACCTCACGTCCTTTGGTGAGGTTGTGACGCCGAATTTGATACTCGAGGCGCCATTGTCGAGAACTATGACCGGGGCACGTCTCATCTTGAATTGGATGATGATGGGATCCTAACCAAATTCTGTACGCGTCAGTCGGCGTGACATCGCGTTCAGCGGCACCGCATCCTCTTGCTTTCCGGGCCGCCTGAGCCGGAATCTTGGTTCCCCCTTCACACACGGCTTGTGGCATGGTTCCTGACAAGTAGCACAGTAGTGCGTAGTAGTACCCAAATGCTATGACAGTACAATAGGATCCCAGACATCACACGCCAATATATGTATGCCGAAAAGCGACGATGAACTTTCTAAAGTGGGTGAACAGGAGCAACGATGGAGGCCTACCCTCAACACGCCAAATCCTGCACTCCTGTTCTCCACAGCCACCGCCTGAGACATGGAGGCCCTCCGCCACAACAAAGTGGCGATGAAAACTGTCGGCTTGGCCATAGATATGCACCACCTTCCTCGTACCAGCACCGCCGGGCGCGATGTCTGATACCTCTTCTTGCAATCGCCCGGCCTGACCGACTGAACCGAATAAGGGAGATCACGAACATGACGTTGTGGATCAGATAAGAAGTAATCCATTTGGAAAGGGAGATGCACAACAGGGCTGAGCCGAAATGAGGTCATGTTCCGGGTCAAATACAGCGCCGTGCCCAAAAGTCAAACGTACATACAGTGCCAGTTCGTCTAGGCTCTCGCACTTTCTCGCTCTCGCTCCATCCGCCGGCGTTTCCGTTCTTGATCTTCTAAGATGAGCTTCTCCGCGGCAGAGAGAGGCGTCTCTTTGCGCTTCCCAGCGGTGTTTTCTGCTGTACTTGTATTAGAAGACGCTTGTTTCAACGGATTTGGTCGCTTGAGCGGGTTTGCCTTGAGCGGGTTGACGGTTGGCTTGATCGCATTGAATTTGAGGCCCTCAGACGGTGTCGATGAAGAAGAGGCGACAGTAGGCTTCGCAGACAGTGAAAGCACAAGCTTCTTCTCGCCCTCCTCGCGTTGTAGTCCCTCCTCCTGCTTCATTTCTTTATCCTCCATCGCACCCGTGGCAGACGTGCCTTCACCCTTTTCAACGGCCTCCCGTTCTGCCCGCTCGATCTGCTCCGCAATGAGCAGCCGCTCGCGCTGCTCGTCATTCATCGTGGCACGCTCCTTCTTGAGCGAGGCTTCCTGCTTCTCCAGAGCCTTCGGGCTACGGTCGATCCATGCGATGAACCACCCCTTATCCGTCTCATCGACGTGCGCGACACCAGTCCGCCCGAGGTGTTTGATGAACTCTGTGAGAGTCACCCAACGCGTGGCGTTCATATGTAGGTGACTCTTATCCTGAATATATTCCTGGTAGACATTGTTGGCCTTGACGCGCTTTGTGCCAAATCTGTTTTGAAGCAGCAGCCATTAAAACACACAAAGTGAGGACGCAGGTAGCAGCAGACGCACCGACGAGAGAGAAGCCTAACAAATTCACTTTGGAACTGCGCCGAAAAGTCAGCGATGTGCCGCCCTGCATTCTCCCCGACAACGATCATCTGTCGCAAATGGGACTCGGAGGAGACGTGCATCTTGAAGCCGTTCTCGTCACGGCATTGCTTTTCGCAGACCTGGCAGTACCACCGTAGGCGCTGCAGGCCCTTTGATTTCATTTTGTTTGCGACCCATTTTGGTGTTCCGACTATAATTTTATCAGCATAAACTAATAGTCATGAAGGAAAGGGCGAACCTTCAGCACGCGGCATGGTGGTCGAGTCTGCGAGTCAATCAAGTCTGAAGTCTGCTACTAAGCACTGAGCACGGTTGCACTCGAAGTCACGGTAACGACCGGATAGATTCACACTCCGCCTCTTGGAATTGCACGTGACCCAAGTGTCTTATTTCACAAAAACGACGTGGGCATCGACACAAGGACAGATTTTTCATATCGATTCCTCTTCGAGTGCGAAGTTCTTAACCTCAATCGACTTACAAGTCTACGTACGTGCGAGGCGCAAAGGCTTGGATTTCAGGCTTGTTTTGTGGTGAAGTGTATGAGGCCATCCTCGGGTCCGGGTTTATACACCTCAAAAATTTAGTCAGTACCCCAACTGGGAGGTAGAGGCCGATAGTTTTTTAGCAACTCCTTTTATGGACGCTCAGTCTACATTGCGCTGCAACCTCTTGTCATAGCGGGTCCTTCAGTCGTCTCGTTCTCCACACCCCAACTTCTACACTCCTTTCTTTTGAGACATGTCTTCAGCTCTCTGCCCTCAGACGCAGACAACTCCAATGAGTCAGGCTCGATCGTCGCGACGTGAGTCGTTCGACAGGGTGGGCGGGGGAGATAACGAGTACTAATATAGAGAGTTATAGCAAGAAGAATCAATGAAGGAGGATATGGGAACAGCTGAAGCAGGCGAGTAAAGAACGACGATGTTGAAGCGGGTGTCAAGATACGACGGAGGTGAACGATGAGATTGTGCGGGCAGCGTATGATGAAAAAGATTATTATGATGGTTCGAAGAGGGGATGGATGGGGGCAGACAGGACAGTGTCGGAGGGAAAATGGCTGCACTCAGAGATAGGTGTTGGCCACTGAGCTCAGTTTCGAGGCCACAATGCTGGCCATCCTTACACTCCATAAGGCCAGGAGATGGAATTCCTCCTTTTGACATTGGGGTCTGCAATGTTGCAGCCTAAATATGGCCAGAGTTCGACCTCTTTCTGGAGTTGGAGGCTTGGAGCTGCCCCATCGATTCGAAAATGTAGCCACTGGGGGTTGAACGTTGAACCCAGGCTCTCGCTCTCTGAATATATACCAGGTGTTCTACCACTGAGCTACCTAGCCTTGAAGGAATCAACTCAGATTGCCTCTCTTGTCATCACATTGGTCCCTCTTTTAGGCTGCAGATTGCCAGTACACATCCAACACACCCCCCCACAATCTGGCACATCTACAACTGGCATGCATCACAGGGCCCATAACATGTTGCATCTGATTTGCATGTGACACAAGTGTCTTCCTTTGGTATGTGATGCCATTCAGTTTGAACCTATTGCAACAGTACCGTACGACAAAAATGATGGTGGACGTTGACACAAGGATAGATTTTTCGTATTTACGGGTACTAGATGCAATTATTGTCCGTGCGCATATGGAATCCTTTTATGAGAGCCTCGATTCCTCTTCGACCGTAGAGTTCTTAACCTCAATCGACTTACAAGTCTACATGTCAACGTGACGATCCATGAACACTTGTCACTTGAGAGAAAGTTCGGGGTGCCTTACCAATCACGAGGCGCAAAGGCTTATCCTCGCAGACACCTTCGCCCCAGGACAGCACGTCTTCGACCTGCGTACTTTCCTCGACGTGCTTTCCGCAAGTGGCCTTCCAGGATACGAGGGAGCGCGCCTTGCAGGGGAGATATCCCTTGGCAAAGATATGGTTGGTGAGGTGGGCCAGGCGCTCGCACTTGAAGTGCGGCATATCGAGGCGAATGCGCTGGGTCGCAGTGTGGGGGTGCCCACCGTGCACGTATTCGTAGTGCACCCAGATGGCTACGGGAACATCCACTGCATTTTATAATTGCGTCAATTCACGGTTGCACATAGGAAAGGAAAAAGAATAAACCACACACCGATGATGAGGCGAAGCGCGGTTTCCGGGCCGCTGCCGGCACCACGGGCAAGCAGGTCCTGGACGGTGGTGCTGGCCTTGAGACGCAAGGAGGTGAGGTCCTCCCACCAGACGACAGAGCGCCACTTGGGATCCACGAAACATTGCTCAAAAACGTGGTCGAGGACGTCCTCAAGGTCGAAGAGATGCGCGGCATCGCTGACGTCGAGAAGCTGTGCGGTAACTTGCTTGTGAGCGCGGGACGCCTGGTGGTAGGTGATCCAGAGCTCAGTAGTCTGAATCTGAGGGCAGAGAGCTGAGGAAGCCATGTCTGTATCAAAAGAAAGGAGTGTAGAAGTTGGGGTGTTAGGAAGCGAAGAGAGTGTGGAGAACGAGACGACTGAAGGAGCTATGGCGAGAGGTCGCAATGCGATGTAGACCCAACTAGCAAGTAACGTCTCTTATATAGTGCCCGTGAGGCGATTTCTCGCGCACACTGGGCAGTAAGCTAGGAAGTCCCCCTGAGTCCGAGTCGATCTACCGAAACGGTGGTAGACCAGAATAGGCTGAGCGCATTGTTTCACCAACTTGAATCACTCTGCAGCCCACACTTCGGGTCGTTTCCGGACAGGGCGGGCGGAATTTAGGCGGAACAGTATACTATGACACTACTATAACCCAACTTGAACGGATGACGGCAGTATATGATGGATGAAACAGAGTTTCAAACACCTTCGAGAAGGATAGGACATATTATTGCCCAAGCAGTTTCTATCTTTACGGACAAGGAACCGCCCTGATCGCGTGCGGAGGAAATCCCGCAATCGCCGCGCGCCGGTGCCAGACCGCCACGAGAGTGTAGCGCGTTGCATGTCAACGCCTCGAGATGACCAACTTGGTTCCTTTATGACTCTGGAGGAGATGAGAGTGCTTGTCGCAGCTCACCGCCATCTAGGGCTGGTGATTGGCACAACTGCGATCGTCAGTGGAAATAGGGAGGTCAATTTGGAAGACAAGATGGTCATCACCCTTCCCCATAGACCAGGTAGCCCTGCCATAACCGACCGAGGTCTGTGAATTTGGGGATAAGGAGTGACAGCAGTCGCCGCAACACTTTCTCCACTGCAATATTGCAAAGATGGCAACTTTGGCGCGTGTCTGACAGCGGAACATGAACGGAAGAGCCTGAGAGCATTAATTAGACGTATCAGGAGGTATACCGCGCGATGCAGTACTTATCTTTACAAAACTTGAAGTGACCCACACTTTGCCAGCGGGGCACATCTCCTTGTCAAAGAAAATGACATCGAACAATGTCGCCCGATGCATGTTCCCAAGGTGCATTACGAAACTTTGTGAATCAAGTAAGCCGGTTTGTTGGCGAGAGTCAATCTGCTCTTCTTTGATTGGGGAAGATTTAGGCCTGTTCCAAGTCCGGGAGCCTCATGGCCTGGGCAGTGGCAGTCTTGGCCGTTCGCGGTCACGTGTAGGCTTATGCGTTCCTGCCACGTACTTCGCGCGAGATCAGTACGATCAGTACTAGTGCTGCCGTCTATCTCATTTCATTCGCGACGAATTGATTTTCAATGTTCCGACTACAAACGTTACCAGCGTGAGCGCATAGTTATGGTGAGGTCGAGTTTGTCAAGTCTGCGACGAAGCACCGGTTGCCGCTCAAGCTGGTCTGGTCGGTAACGACGCGCTTCGCCTCGCAAACGTCCATCAGTGCATCGGTTCTTGCGCGTGACACGTATGTCCTAAGTTCAGTACTACGCGATGCCAGACATCGGTACAAAGAAACCCATTCTCATCTTTACATGACTGTAGCACTGTACTCTACGCATTCATCGTTAGCGATCTACGAAATCGTCCTTTAAAGCTAGCTTCGATTCCTCTTCGACTGCAAGGGCCCTTAACCTGAACTGACTCACAAGTCTATATGTCAACATTAAGATCCATAAGCACTTGTGTCGCTCGAGATGAAGCTCGAAGATACTCACCGATCACGAGGCGCAAGGGCTTGTCCTCACAGACACCTTCACCCCAGGACAGAACGTCTTCGACCTTCGTACTTTCCTCGACGTGCTTTCCACAAGCGGCCTTCCAGGACACAAGGGAGCGCGCCTTACAGGGGAGATACCCCTTGGTAAAGATATAATTCGTGAGGTGTGCCAGGCGCTCGCATTTGAACTCCGGCAAATCGAGGCGGATGCGCTGGGTCGTGGTATGGGGGTGCCCGCAGTGTACGTATTCGTAATGCACCCAGATGGCCACGGGGGCATCCACTACAAGTCATAATTGCATCAGTTTACTGCTCCACATTTGGAACAAATACATACCGACGATGAGGCGCAGTGCGGTTTCGGGGGTGCTTCCTGCACCGCGGGTGAGCAGGTCCTGAATGGTCGTGCTGGCCTTCAAACGCACAGAAGTGCGGTCTTCCCACCAGACAACAGAGCGCCACTTAGCGTCCACAAATCCTTTCTCGAAAACGTAGTCGAGGACATCCTCGAGATCGAACAGATGCGCGGCATCGCTGACATCAACAAGCTGGGCGGTGACCTGCTTATGCGCACGGGACGCCTGATGGTAGGTGATCCAGAGCTCAGTCGTCTGGGTCTGAGGGCAGAGAGCTGAAAAAGCCATGTCTGTATCAAAAGACAAGAGAGTAGAAGTCGAGGTGTTAGGAAGCGAAGAGAGCGAAGAAACCGAGATAACTGAAGAAGCTATGGTGAGAGGTCGCAGTGCGATGTGAAATATATTGGCAGGTGAAGTCCCTTAAATGGCATCCGTGGGGCGACTTCTCGCGCACTCTGGTAAGTCGGCTAGAAAGTCCCCATGAATCCGACTCGAGCTGTCGGCTATCGAAACAGCGGTAGGGCCAAATAGGCCGTTGGACATCATTGCTCATGAGTGACAATGCTGTTCGCAGGGCAAGTACTCGCCGCATAAGGCGCGCGGGATTCAGGCGGAAGAGCCTGAGTGTAATATAACCCAAGTTGAGTGGCTGACGGCTGCATATTGCGGGAGAAACCGGGTTTGAAGCACCTTCGAGTCGATAGTACAATTGCTATCTCTATAGAGAAATGGATCACTTTGAAAGTATACTAGTATGGAGGAGATTCTGGAATTACTGCATGCCGGTGCCAGACTATTGCCGGAGTGTGCCGTGACTGACGCGTCGCATGTCCTTCCAAGATGAAGATATTTCGTCCATTTGTAGTCCTAGAGTGTAGAGCCAGTCACCGTTCACATAATTATGGATTGGTCATTTGCACAGCTGCAACCACCAGTACGGCAGGAATAGAGAGTGACACCAATCGCCGCAACACTTTCTCCGAGTCCACCGTGACGACGTCGAAGTTGGTAGCGTTCAATATGCGCATGACTGACGGCGGAATAGAAGCGGCAGGGGTAGGGAACAGATCAGAAAAGACACCGCGCCATTCAGTAGTACCGCACTATGCACAATTGACTCGCATTTTGCCCGCGGGGAGACATCTCCTTGAATCGACCCAATGTCAACTTGAAAGAGGATAACATCGAAGAACCCACGTATCGGAACATGTCACTTGATGCATTTTCCCGCAAGCTACGAGATCTCGTGTTGGAATCAAATATCAACTGAAGTGAAACAAGTTGCTGGCGAGAGTCGATTCCGAGTCGCTGATTCGACGTCGGGATGGTAGGTCCGTCGCGGTCACGTGCAGACCTTCGGTCCTAGCGATGCGCGTCTCCAACCGCGAGCTGATGGCGAGAATTGGTCGTCCTTACAAACCCCAACATGCAACAGCGAGGAGCAGCTTACCTGCAATTTGTCTCTGCCTTGTCCCTTGTCTTGTCTTGCAGAATTGTGCACTGCACATAATGAGCCCTTTGGACGCCATTGCCATGCAGAGGCCGCCGAGACTAGGCGCTTCTCAGGCTGTGGTTCCCGGCATCGGACCATACTACTCGAGAGATGACAGTGCGCAGTTCCGTCCAATTTCCGACGTCTTGTTTCCTTCCTGAGCTAAATTAAGCCACTGAAAGCATAACCCCATCTACAGGCGACGGTTTTCAATAATCTATTGTATGTGCCTTGACCCAGTTCCTCTCAGGGCTCTCAAAGCCGCTAAGAGGCTCTGGGGCTCCTTTGCGGACTTCAACAGTTTGTCCAAGGTCCGCCAGTGGACTGGTATAAAAGATAGCCAACTTGCCAGCTGCTTTCACATCGCATTGTTATCGCGACCTCTCACCATAGCTTCTCCAGACCTCTCCGACTCTATTCTCTCTACGCCCACCTCGTCCCTTATTTCTCTCGACACAGACATGTCAGCGCACTGCCCTCAAGTCCATTTCCCACAAGTCCAGACCCCCGAGCTCTGGATCACCTACCACCAGGCGTCCCGCACACACAAGCAGGTCACTGCACAGCTCCTCAACGTGGGCGACGTCACGCTCATGTTCGACCTCGAAGATGTCCTCGACTACGTCTTTCAGCAGGGCTTCGTAGATGCCAAGTGGCGCTCCGTCACCTGGTGGGAGGATTCTACCTCCGTACGTCTGAAGGCCTGCACCACCGTCCAGGACCTGCTCGCCCGGAGTGCAGGAAGCACTCCCGAGACCGCGCTGCACCTCATCATCGGTAAGCTTGACGTTTCCTTCTACTCAAGAGTTGCGGTAGCCTGATGATCTTGATGATTATGTGACGCAGCGGACGTTCCACTCGCCATTTGGGTTCACTACGAATACATGGACAACGGACACCCGCACACCGCGACCCAACGTGTCCGTCTCGACTTGTTGCACTTCAAGTGCGAGCGTGTGGCGCACCTCACGAACCATATCTTCGCCAAGGGCTATCTTCCCAACAAAGCGCGTTCGCTCGTGTCTTGGAAGGGCGCTTGCGGGAAGCACATCGAAGAAAACGTCAAGGTCGAGGATGTGCTCTCTCAGGGAGAAGGTGTTTGCGAGTCCAAGCCCCTGCGCCTCGTAATCGGTGAGTTGGTCCGATAAGGTGTTTGTTAGATACTAACATGGATGTATAGACTTGTAAGGGTCACTAGGGGATATGCGTAGGAATTGAGTTGCTGGTGTGAAGAGAGTTCAAGGGATAAACGGGTTCTTTGATTTCGGAACATTCCTATAAAAACAAGTGACCAGGAAACTAGGAATGTATTATTTCTTGCTGCTTTGCGTCCGAAGTCCACGTGTGATCTTCTCATAACTCTGCGGTATATCGAACACGGCCAGTGGAGAACCACTCGCGGGGGCTCACCAAAGGGATCCCCCAGGTGCAAAATGTCCCTGTACTGCGGGATGCGACGATTTGTTGTGATGGCCGTGTTAAATGCGTTCGCTGATTTTTCCTCCGGTGTCCGGTACCGACAAGAAGTCAAATTTCCCGTCCCTGGCTACGTCTGAGACGCTGAACCAACTTGGGGAAACCAAAGATCTTCAATATATTTCTCCGGTATCAGTGCTGTACATCAATATGCATCAATACCAGTATACGATATCCTCAAGTAGGAAATCACGGATAGAACATCCCGGTATCTTCACCATTGAAAATCCTAGAGGCAAAATGCAGTTCCGCGGAAGACAACCAACAATTTCATTCTCATCACTATCGCGGGAGAGTACTGTGCTATAAAGAGTCGGGGAGGTGCGCGGTAGATGTCATAGATTTCCGCTGAGACTACCAGAAACTGATAAACTTGGATCGAGGGTCTCGAAGCAGGCATATCCAGCAAGTCTGATGGGAGCGGTCAACTTGAACACCCAGTTCCAGCTGAGTCCACTACAGAATGACTCCTTCGCACGGAGCGACTCGGACGGACGTCAGGGTAATTTCCGAAATATTGTTCTTCTACAGTAGCCCAGATGGCACTAGGCGAGCCTACTGTGTACTGCCAGGAAAGGGACGGGTAGCATTCGGGGCCGCAGCGTATAGGTCCGCGAACGGCCGCAGGTGGTCGCCACGGACTCGGACTATCTCTCATGTCATTAGCGATGGACGGTTGCGTTTGGTGGAGTAGGCAATGGAATAGTGTACCCAGGATCAAAACAATGCCTCGGAGGCCGGGACGCCATGGGCTGCTTGTTTCCGGCTTGGCTCAGGTTGACATATGGGTTGGCATCGATGACAGCCTGAGGCTGCACACTTTTTCGGGTACAGTAGTGGTCCAGCAAAGGACCACAAGTCAGCCGTGTGATAAACCAGAGAAATGAGGAACACTGGAGAACGCACGGGGAAAAGCTATCATATTGCCAGTCATTGACCACCCACTCGTTCAAGTTTTCCTCACGCGAGGCCCAGCCGCTGACGAGAATTGTCGGTCCAGAGGTCGACTGTTTTTATTGAAGACGTGCGAATAGCAGGAGAAATTGCGCAAGCACTGAGTGAAGATGGATCAAGGAGTGATAGTTGTGAGTCACCTCCGAGGTACCAGTGACTCGATGGGAACAAACAATATTAATATGGGAATGTGGCAGAACTTGTGCGCCTATGGACCAAGCCAGTCGCTTCGCGCCCCAACACTCGACGTACTCAACGCTCACCAATGAGTTCGCGCAGGTACGTACAGGGACATACTCTGGCCTCATCGCTAACCTGGTTCCATGCAGCCATGCCCGAAGGCCCTTTCGTCGTTTAACCTCTTTCCTGGCCACGGTTATAGCTCCATGTCTAATTTATAGCACCTCCGGGTCGTCAGTTTTTGATCATGGCACTTCTGGGGGCTTGATGACAGGGGAGAACTCCGTTTCTCACGAAGAACGACCTCAACGTAGGTTCCCTTTTCGCGGTGTCCCCGCAACAAACCCGCTGACTGAGCCACATAGCTCGAGTGCCGATCGACGTGCTCCCGGACGATATCCTCCTGGAAATATTCGATTCGTACAGAGAGGAAACCAGTCGCGCATGGCCTGTGGAGTCCGCGTGGGGCTGGCAAACGCTGGCGCACGTGTGTCAAAGGTGGCGGGCTATCGTCATCGCATCGCCTCAGCGTCTGCACCTGCGCGTTGTCTGCGATCCCAGAACACCTGTGAGGGCATCCCTGGATATCTGGCCACCATTTCCCATCGCCGTGATCTGCTTCCCGTTCCACACGGTGGACGAGGAAGGTAAAGCAAACATGATTGCAGCGCTCAAACACCGTAATCGAATATCCGATGTTCACATTTTCGACGAAACAGGGTTTGCAGTGCAAAGTCTGGCGGTTGAGATGCAAGAGCCATTTCCGGCTCTGACGGATATTTATCTCGGGTCCTTCTTTTACTTGCCTCCGGTCCTTCCCGATGCATTCTTGGGTGGATGCGCGCCCCGTTTACGATCGTTCACCTTACAGCACGTTGAATTTCCGGCATTCTCCAAATTCGTGGTGAACGCCACTCACATCGTCACCCTCCGCCTTTCCGATATCCCGAATTACGGGTACTTTTCTCTTTCTCCCGACGCAATGGCCACTTGTCTGGCCGCGTTGCCCGAGCTTGAATTGCTCTCAATCGTATTCCGATCCCCTCCATCTGGCCCTCTTCAAACGACTATGGCCCCACCGATGCGCGTAGTCTTGCCCTCTCTCACGCAATTTCGATTCAGAGGTGTCAGCGAGTACATGGAAGACCTCATCTCCCGGATAGATACCCCCCAACTCAACCAGCTCAGCATAGGGCTCTTTATGGACCTCATCTTCGACATCCCTCAACTCCACATGTTCATCGGTCGCGCAGGGAAGCTCATGCCACTTGATGAAGCTCAGTTTCTGTTTGACGATGTTAGGATCAAGCTTATCCTTGGATCGCCTACGCGTTTTGAGTTGGAAATTAGATGCGAAGAGCCAAGTTGGCAGCTTTCGTCTATGGCAGAGATTTGCAACAAGCACTTGCCCTTCCTTTCCAAGGTGGACCAGCTCAACATCTGCGGGACTTCTCGGATACAACCGGAGGGGAAAAACGAGGTCGGCTCCTCCCGATGGCTGGAACTCTTCCGGCCGTTCAGCACCGTGCGGGTTCTGTATGTATTCAAGAGACTGGAGCCCGTTGTTGCGGCCGCTCTACTAGAGCTTAAAGGGGAAAGGACCATGGAAGTCTTACCAGAGCTACAGAGTCTTTCCTTGGATGAACTTGAACCGTCCGGATCTGCGCAGGACGTCATGGAGCCATTCGTCGCTGCCCGCCAGCTTTCTGATCGCCCCATAGTTGTCCAACGCCGGGAGAGACAGTTTCAGCAAGAAATCTATCCACGTTTCCCATTTGAATGAATGATGCCAAAAAATACCTCTCCACCATGTCCCGTATCATACCCCATCCCGGTATTCCTGCTTCGCCCGTTGTTTGATGCTGGTACTTTCCTTAGCTCGTCGTCATCTCATCGTGTTAGATGATACATTGGATTCAGTGCGTTTCGTGGCCCGCTGTCGCGGCCCGGGTGGGGGCGGAGTGGAGTGTTCCTCTTGTCCACCATCGTCCATTTCCACTCTCATTTACAGACCTCCGGTACCAGTTCTGCTGTCCCCAACTATGGATGAAGTCCATCGGATGCAACGAGTTAAGTATCTCAGAAGCATGTCTGATGCCTCCGCTAGTCGTCACGCTATCAAGCTGCGTTTAAATCGATTCAGAACCATCCCCAGGAACCCGAGTCGCGGTGTGATAGAAGATCCGCGAGCCAAGGACGTTCCTGCCAAGGTCCTAATCTGCATTCGTGGAAGCCACGTGCCTGGACCCCAGTTATGTCGGCACTTATCGCTTTGCAACTATCATAGTAGGGATCTACTTATTATTCTTGCAAGACTTGGGAGCAGTCCTGAACGCAAGGAGGGCACATGTGAGCTTTGGATGTGACAGTTTGAGAGTGGCCTGACTGAGAGGTTATATGTTCGACGGGAAAGTCTCTAGGTTACCCACAAGTGTGATTAAATTAGCCGGCGAAAACAGAAGCGTATTTAAGTCACAGTTTAAACCGCCACTCGCGCTGTGATATTCTTGCGCGAAAACCCCCCTCAACATGCCCCGTTCAACTACTGTAATTAGGGTATGTCACACCCCTTCGCAAGAGAGGAAAATTCGCCGTGGAAACACATACCAGTAAATCACTAGCGACCAACTGAAACCTCTAGATTTGCTTGCTTGCGACATAGATACATCGTCTGGGTTTAGCACCGCGCACAAGGCAAACATCTAAAGGTACTGGTGACTCAGCCATGGGAAATCGTCCCGATCCCCAACGGGCGACATTATTGGCCCGAATAACGCGGGTGAAACCTTTCGACGCGCTGCCTGGAGACGGCAGTCTGAGGCACGGACTCAGGCAGCGGCGCCAGTTGGCTCGAAGAGTTCGACTAGTGGGCGTTCGTGGTCGCGCAGAAGTCTACGATTGGCATAGGCTGATACCACGGACAGAGAGTCGTCCACGTGTGGCCACGAAGAAGAGAGGTACGTTTCGGGAATGCAGCACGGCGATTGGCAGCGCTCCAGGGACGTCGCACGGGAGAGGTGACCTCTTTCGTGAGAATGAGCACTACACATGTATGAGAAAAGAATGAGGGGCTCACCAGGTCAATACCCCTCCTTTAAGAGTTGGTGAAAAACATGAATAGGTCGTGGAGTGTTGGCCCGCACATTCTTCCGATACCTCATGATACTCGTCTGAGTCGATTGGTAGCAGGCTGTTACCACGCACGGAGTCGCCGATGTGGACCGTGCCGTGGCCACGGAGAGGGAAGAAAGGTCATTTCCGCCAGCCTCTTTCAGAGAGCCAAAGTTAGCCAACAGGTAGCAAAATGTGATTTATTTGACTCACTGATGTGCATCCTGTTATCACCTTAAGCAAAAGAACGAGGATGTATCGTAGCCGTGCAGCAATCCACCAAAGTGTCGATGTACTAAACTCATTCGTCATTGGTAGTAGTGAGATCGCAATGTCGATTTTCAGACGTTGGAGGAAGAAGCGAATATGCTCGAAAACACTGGCGAGCATGTCAAGGCTTGGAAGGCTTGCGACAACATCCTCGAGGCATGTGGGTGAAACTATTCAAATGTGCAACAAGGTAGTCGGGAAAGGCTTGCCCCAAGAAGAACGCCGACTATCGGTGTTCTTCTTGGGGCAAGTCTCTAGTATGACACTACCATACAGTATATTGCTTTTCGCATGTAAAAAGACTACAGTAGTCAAATACCAAAGTCGGAGAACAGTCACATGGAAAGAATGAGAGACTCACCAGCATACTTCCCTCCAATCGTGGCATTATAAATGAGATGGGTCATTAATTGTTGATTCGAATCGTACCGTCAACTCCTCCGAGTCATCTCCATTATCTATCGAAAGCATGGGCTTCAAGTTGGGCTCGAAGGCACAAGGACGAGGTTGTGCTGTAGCGGCCCGGCGTATCCGATCCAATAAGGCAGTGGCAGCCCTCAAATTTCAACCAAGGACACGGACCTCTCATAAGTACGTCTGGGAACTACACTGCCCCCGTTTCTGAAATAACCAACTACAGTATATTTTCTAGCATGACTGGGACTTCGACTCTGGGTGATAAAACCTCGCAAGGCTCAGTGGCGAAACAGCAATCCGTACACCCCAGGGAAGATGGCCCTTGTGAAGCGCGACCTCAAACTGTGTTTTTTGCAGTATCCCCAACAACTACTGATCGATCCAGCGTAGGCCAGGTGGCGGTCGACATGCTACCCGATGAGGTCCTCCTAGAAATATTTGATTTCTGCAAGGCTGATCCCATGGACCTAAGGGACCTTTCCACCTTCAACTCGACTTGGATGATGTTGATACAAGTATGTCGAAGATGGCGACATATTGTGTTTGGATCACCTCGGCGTCTGGACCTGCGACTTGTCCTCACCGACATCACACCCACAAGGAGGAGGTCACTGGATATCTGGCCACCCATCCCTATCACTATCTTGAGCATTCCCCCCGATCCGATGTATGGCGTCGACAACATCATCGCGGCACTCGAACACCGTGATCGCACGTCTCACATCTACATCTCCCACATGAACGGCTCCGCAATTGAAAAATTGATCGCCGCGATGCAAGAACCGTTCCCGATGCTGGAATCTTGCGTTCTTGACTCAATTGATGAGCCGGTGCCGGTGCTTCCGGAGACCTTCTTAGGTGGTTCTGCCCCTCTCTTACAATCCTTCACCTTATTGGGAATTCCATTTCCGACATTCCCCAAGTTTATTTTGTCTGCTACTCACATCGTCCGTCTTGAACTCTTCAATATCCCCACTTCCGGGTACATTTCACCAGACGTGATGGCCACCTGCCTCTCTGCGTTACCCCTTCTCAAATCTCTTTCCATTGGATTTCGATTCCTACCATCTCCCCCTCTCCATGTCAGTCTTCCCCCTCTCACTTGCGCCGTGCTGCCTGCTCTCACTCGTCTTACCTTCGGTGGCAAAATCGAATACTTTGAAGACTTCGTCGCTCGAATAGATACGCCCCAGCTCGAACAGCTCACGATGACGTTCTTCATGGACCCCACCATTGACATTCCACGACTGCGCGATTTCATTGGTCTTATAGAAAGGCTCAAGCCATTCAATCATGCGAGACTGGAGGTTTCCCGTTGGGCAATCAAGATTAAGTTTGGATCACCGGGTCGAGTCAAGTTGAAGATTCAATGTGAAACGTTAGATCGACCATCATCGATGACACAATCATTCAGCCGGCCACCGCCTCTCCTTCCTCACGTCGAACAACTCGAGATTTGCGAGTCTCCTTGGCATCCGAGAGAGTGGATAGACGATCCAGTCATGGGCTCCTCGCTGTGGCTGGAATTATTACATTTCTTTGTCGCTGTACAGGACCTCTATGTATCCGAGAAATTGCTGCCTCCTGTCTCAGCCACTCTGCAAGAGCTCACGGGCGAAAGGACCATGGAGGTATTACCTGCGCTGCGTAATCTTTCCTTGGAAGGACTTCAGCCATTTGGACCCGTAGAAGAAGCCATAAAGTCATTCGTTGCTTCCCGAGAGCTATCTGATCATCCCGTAGTTGTCCAAGCCTGGGAGCGGCGATCATCGCCCGTATCAGTATGACGGATATCACTCTCTACTGTCGATGCCATATTCTCCACTCACTTTCCCTCCATCACCTGCTAGTACTGCCCCTTCTATCCTGCTTCTTACGGATAGACTCTATCGTAAGAAATGCACCTATCCTTTTCAAGAGCTCGCCCTATCTTTGTTATTGTTGACGTAGTCGATCGTATTTCATGAAATTTGTTCTTTTGTTCTGCTTCTCAAGATCGTGTTGCCTGCGGTCTCAAGCTAATTGTTTTCCTCTCACACTCTGGTAGTCAATACAACAGTCTGACGGGAAGAACGCCAAGTCATGGATGAAGATGAGACATCGGAAGAGAAATACCGTGTCGAGGTAAAACACGGGCAATCGCTGATATTTCAATAACTCGATGTGGAGACCTGACTCGTACTCGGACTCGAAGGCGCAGCGCGCCTACGGGTCAAGGCAAGCGATTTCACCACCTGACACTGAATCCTCATCAATGGTCCTTCTGAAGGCTCAGCGGTGGCATTGATGGTGTAGTTTTCTTTGTTACGTCTTCAGGAAGAACAGCGCAAAAGTTTGTATCTTGTGCGGTACCGATGGCTGCAACAAGTGCTCGCCCCTGCAGTGACTCTTTATGAATCAGAATTCCTATTTGCACCCAATACTTTTTCTTGGTTTATTGTCACCTTATTTCGCAGGAGCACATCTGGCGGAGTAAGCTCCTGTATCCGGCCTGACCGAAGACATAATAAGGCTTTCGAGAAGAAGCCCAGTAAGCGATTACACTCGTGTTACGGCGCGCTCTCGCGAAACTGCTTCAGCAATGCACACTCTTCACCGTTACAGAAGTCGCCAGACATGTAATCCGAAGCCAAACCAACGAATCTCCTCGGTATTTGTGACATAATGTACATATATCGTCTGGACCGATGTTGGTGCCCCGCACACCGTAAGCAGCTAATAAAGAAAGCTGCTGTAAATTCTAGTCTTGGGAACCATCAGTATCCCAAGAGCTCGCCTTCTCCCCTTCGTTCACCCATCCAAGCCTATCCAACGTAAGCCCGGCGACGCGCACAAACAGTGTCCCGTCGAGCTTCTCAATTCCCTCCGGCGACAGCGGTGGCTGGCCCGCGTCACTTTCACTCTGTTTGGAAGAAAAATACCCTGGCGGGCGGGTGCCCCAACGCACGGCAAAGTCGACCAGCGCGCGGGCAATCTTTGGCGTGTGTTCATCTGGTCCCTGGATCGCGCTCGGGATGATGCGCGTCCACGCGCTGCCGGGCGACCGCAGGGCTCCGACTCCGACTCCGGTTCTCGTTGGCGCGAACTGCTGAGCGTTCGTACCTGAGTAAAAGTCGGCGATGGGCAGCGGATGGTTGCCGCGGGAGATTTTCCATGCCGTGGACACCGCAAGATACGTTTGGAGCAGCAGCAGGCGATTGGCAAATGGAAGTATGCCGGGTTTGAATGGAGACGACGGCGATGAAGCTTCGTCCTTGAGAATGAATCCTGGCATGAAGAGTGATGATGTGACGAGATGTGCACTTTATGGGCAGCCATTCCAAAGAAGCAAACAAGTTGGTGAGTGTGCGATAATTACAAGGGAGGAGAACACACAGGAAAAAGTCCGCGTTCATCGCCCGCCCGCTGTCGCCCCGCGAGGCCCAACCGCCAACACCGTACCAGACGACGTTTCCCCATATGACCTCTTCGAGCATGCCCTTGAGCCGAACTTCCGCTTCTGCATCGCCGCGCGTTCCTGCGAGCCACTCTCTCGTCCATTCCTGAACGAGATTGTGGATGGCACTGCCTGCTGCTTTCACCACAGCTCGATACCACTGGCTTGGGTCGCTTGGGAGTTCGACGACGAATGCCGG
>Ga0137394_10000146_pt1 | contig 48630 bp, 64 predicted proteins | sample czobulk116metaG_FD_108278 | JGI IMG/M metagenome (GOLD analysis project Ga0137394, IMG submission 108278) | Vadose zone soil microbial communities from Angelo Coast Range Reserve, California, USA - czobulk1.16 metaG | ecosystem: Environmental > Terrestrial > Soil > Vadose zone | place: USA... | reverse complement strand
AGGGGGAGAGGGGAATTATAACTTGTGTGGGCATGCAAGTTGCTAGAAATCATGGTGGTACATTATTATGTGGCCTCCTACATTATGTGGGGTACATTACAAAGGCACTACATGGACACCTCAGTCCCCATGAACTGGAGCCTCTTCGTGCCCCTCATGCCGATCATGATAATAGAGCTGCACACTGTCAATGCATGGGGAAAGATCATGCCAAGTTCAGTCCCGTCTCTATGTTTCTCAAGCCCTTTTTCCCCTCTCACGTCCCTTTTCCTCAAAATAGACTCTGGTTTGTAACGACGGCAAGTCTTCGACTATGACCGCACATCATTTAGACGAGGCGAATCCCGTGCCACCACATCTCGCGACACGCTTCCGGGATTGCTTCTCGCCCAGTGTCATCAACGTAGACCCCCGCACCAAACAGGTCTCTGTCGACAAGCATGGGGTGTGCGGCGAGTCGATGAGTCGTGAGGCGCGTGAGGTGCTATACTATCATGATCCCGACCCTGCAGAGTTCCATCAAGCTTGCGTGTGCACGGGATCACTTCATCTGTGCGTTCATTCTCTCGTTATATGGGGGAGAGGCAGGATATTTTGATGCACCGGCTTGCTTACGCAGTCAACGTCGAGTCAGAGGGGTCATACAAACCAGCCATTCGCGTTGAAGGAAAGATCTCGGCATTGAAAAGTGCTACCGTGACCGAGGTGCTCCGCGCCCAGGCAGACACAGGTAGTGATATAGGGATCAGATACATAAAATAAAGTTGTCTCGTTATTATTATCTGCACTTCTTTAGCCCTTTTCTCTCATAAGCCGGAATTGATCCCGCGAAAGCGTCGTTGTGGTTGGTGAGACTGTCACGGTGGTGCATTCCTCCAATGATCATTAACGATCATCATAACCCCTGTATATTAATCAAAAGGGACGGTTTCATCAACATCTAAGGTCGTCATGAGTTCCGGAAGGGGGTTAACGCAGAGTGCAACTACTAGCAGGGCTCGTGGGCCAGCCTCTGATATTATCACGTGACATTCCACACCATCCCCACGAAGTGCTTAGCTGGCTTCAAATTCGAACTTTGCTGGCACCAGCACACTCTCACTCATTTCGGGACTCAAAAGCAAAGAGAACAAGAACCATAGCGAAATGCCACGCTCTTTACCCGCAGCGACACCCACCAAGGCACGAGGGAAAAGTAAGGGCAACCGTTCCGTTCGTTGCATTCCAGGCGGAAACGAAGCCATATGGGATGATGAACTTCACACCGCCCTCATTGAAGGTATATCATTTTGACCGCCAAGTACAAAATGGATAATAATGCCTTCAGCCCTCAATGTCTATCCACCAATGGGCAGACAACGCATCCGGCCCATGTATGATGGCAGTGAAGGCCGCACTGGCACAAGCTTGGGTCGATGTCAGCTTATCCAGCAGTACCTGATACAACGAACAGGAAAGAATCGTACACGAAAGCAGATATCAAGCCGCATTCAAAGACTGAGGCGGATGCATCATGATGATCCCGCGAGTATGTTGCACAACGAAACGTTGTTCGCCATCGAATTGATCGGCCATATTTTTCAGTGGCAGATATATTACGCGTTCTTCCAGACGTTCAACAGCCAATCGCTCCTGAAATACTGGTCGATCTCAACGACAGTGGTCAGGCCGCAATCACAGCTGCGCCCGTCCTCCCGGTCACACCACCCTTGCTAGGTTTGATAAGCTCATTCCACCACAGTCTGATATCTTATTACGAACCCAGGCTCTGTAGAATCTAGTGCATGCTCGAGCCCATCTACTGACCCACTCGGAGATCCCCACCAATCTGGCTCCTCGAGCTCGTCTTTTCAGTCGAATCTGTTGACCCTCAGGCTTTTTGAAGCTGCGGACTTGCAGGTGTCCGTCTCAGGTGATTCAAGGATTGGCGCTTCGGCTCCATGCAGCGAAAAAGAAAACATATCGCCGGGTTCAGGACTTTGTCCCCCCGATCGAGCTGTTGCATCTTTAACTCGGAGGCGGATGGCATCCAACATTCCTACTTTACATTTTCCGCTTGACCTTCCTCCTGGCCCACAATTTTCGTTTCCAGATCCAAACTATGGCTTTGACACATCGACCCAGTCTGTTGGAACGGCGGGCCCACTTCCTCTTGTGGGAAGTCAATTTCCCTATGTTAGCTGCCACGGCCATTCTGCCGACCCTATCACCCCCATCGATCAGATTATCCACACCCCGGAATTTCCACCTCAAGTACTTCGATGCGACAAGCGCCCAGCGTACCAGTCACCTTGCACCGAAAAAGATGGCGTCTTTTTTCAGCCAGCAGCCTGCGGTCCCTCAATGAGTCCATTCGAACCTCACCCTGGTTCTCACTTCACCGGCTTCACCGGCGCCGCGGAGTACACCTCTAGCAAGCCTAGCCCTTTCCATATGTCTCAAGTGCAGAACTATTCTTTCCCGTCTTCGCCACTCGCCTCGTACCACGCTAGTGCCCAGAGCGCCTCCTCTTGTTTAGTACCGCTTGAATCTGAAGGATGCCAGAGCGCGACCCAGGAGCAAGATATCACCCATATGGTTCATCTACCTCGGCGTCTATCTTATCATTATGGCTCGGAGCTGCTGGACTCGGGGCTATATCTTCGAATGCCCTCTGCAGCTTATCCATGCCTCCCAGAGGAAACTAACATGGCTAATACACTTGGTCGGCTAGAGCTCGCATCCCCGGCTGTGATCAGGCCCTTCTTTACCTCGGACTTTCCGTGTCCCACCTCGACTCATACCGCTCTCCATGAATTAATGGCTGCGTCTGTCCAAGATGGCTCTCTTTCTCTGTAAAAAAAAGGCCCTTCCGGCTGCGCGATACCCTCTCAATCATCATACCCACACTTTCATTGGGTTTTTAGGCTGAAAATTGTAAAACTTACGCTAGAACTGCAACCGTCGTGTTCCTGTATCTCTCGTATTTCATGTAGTGTACATTGTATTGAACTCGGTTTGTAACCAGATGTGTAGTGTAGAGAATCGATAATCATGACATGACGTTCCTTCCTTACATAATGAGCACGCGTCCCATAATTTTTTGTGGCCCGCAACGGTTGCCCTTCGTTGCTTCGGCCCTTGGAGGCTGTGCGATCGATACAACCTCTCCCGACGCGCCTCGCTTCTCCAGTTTACAATGTCTTGTCCAGTGTCCCAGCCTACCGCCGACTTGCTGTCAAGGGTATCACCTCTCTTCTCATCCGCGTTTACACCCTTGTTCACATCGATCGTTATAACACTCTTTCAGCGTCCCAAGCTCATCACGAGGAAGGGTCTACGCAAGGTACCGTTTGCTTTCCAGACCGGCGGTCATCGTCCACTCATGCTCTTCATAAGTATTCCTGGCTCCCAGATGTTCTGCGCGTCAAGAATAGCGTACGCTTCTCCCTATCAACTGCACGTAGCGCAGGCTTAGCAGATAATCCTAGATTGTTTCTCGCATTATCGGACCTGTATTAACCGTCACCCTCTTTTCTGCGGGCGTTGTATATGCCTACGAGCAGGGGAAACCGGTCACACTGACAAACTCTGTGACTCCACTGCTCGCCGTTGTAGTAAGCGGCCTGGTCATCGAATTCGTAGTTTGCGATCCTCATGGTGTATGGCGACATTAGGTCGGGCTTATTCTTGTGTTCAGGTAAGTCATGAGCGTGGAACATGCATCCAGCCAAAATCCTTAGACAGCGCTTAAACCTAGGAATGGGTGAGTGTCGCGCCTATTTTAGCGCTGAAGGTTCTCAACGGTTGGCGCCAAAGAACTTCTTATGATCGTTATTACGAAGGTCGGAAAGCGTTCGGAACGATATCATCACAGGTGCGCATGCTTGCCTACGAACAAACTAAAGAATTCGAACCCCCACGTAGGCCCGCAATCTCGCACGGTTGATCTGGGTCCAAGTTTCTTTACCCCCCACAGACGACACTTCCGGCAAGACTCCGTCGATTGACGTCACGCCTCTTCAACTACGGCGCCGCAAGAGCGATGCAATGAAGTTGGTTCTCTCGTTCGTCTACGCCGTCAAGCACTACTTGCGTGAGGAGGACGGCTTGGAATGGGAGGATTACGTGGGTGTCATCCCACAGTCGTTCTCACGGTTGTACTCTCGTCGCGAGTCGCGCCGGAGTTCGGTCTCGATAGGCTACAACGCCGTGTCCGAGCATGGTTCGAGCGTCGGTAACTCAAGATCTGCCAGCCCGTCCAGAGGTGGGAGTACCGACGGTTCATCACCCCGGGTTGCGACAAAACGCGTGAGAGTCAAAAGAAGCTTGGATAAGGTCCCAACTGCCGGATCGCCTCTCGTAGAAGGAGCGCATTGCACAATAGACTTCGAAGCATATGCCGAGATATCGATTCCTTTCCCACTCGTGTGCGTGGGACGATCGCTTCTGACGCATGTTGGCGGGTTCTGATATCGTCGAATACTCGACCAGAATCGCCCATGAGCTCACGAGAATGTTGTTTGGTTTTAGGCGAGATGGCTTGTTGGAGACCGTCGGCCCTGCCGGTACGTCGTCGAACTTGCTAATTTTCATTGTATATAATCGGCGCTTCTGGAATAGGTGTGAATACCATGAACACGACGTAAGTGGACCGAAGCAGACTCCATCCTTATTCCTACGCTCATACAATCCCTGTTAGCGTTTCGAGTCTAGTGGAGCAATTGACCAACGTTGAACGGATCGCCAATACTCCTATACCCAAGTCTTGTATGCTCTTATCCCGCCAGCCATTGCAACCTGATATTGACCCAGGCTGGCGATTTTAGACGGGATTCATCTCAAGCAATGTGTGACGCTATATCTCTTCTCGCTTCCTTTCACTATGGTCAAAGACCTAGGCTGGTCGACAGTACCCATTGTCACACTTGTCGCATTCACTTTCATGGGCATCGAAGGAATAGCCGAACAAATTGAGATGCCCTTCGGTAATTATGTCTACTTTTGTCACACGGTTGATCCTAACTTCTCAATTTTGCGCAGGCCTTGATGAATCTGATCTCCCGCTAGGTGCGTCTGCGAATTAAGCTGGGTACCCCCTTACTAATTTGATGTATGGTTCACAGATCGTTATTGCTCTGATTTGAAGGAAGAAATCAAGTGAGTACAATCACAGACTTTCAGTTCGAGCTCTTCCTAACCCATAATAGTTTTATGATCAACCACCTCCCAGAGGGCGGTGTAGGCGGCTATGGCTGGGACGATGGCCAAGGAGATGATTGATTTGTGGAATGACTGTTTTATTTTATTTTATGCCAACGTCCATTCTTTGTCGACAATACCACATTTGTATCAAACATGGAGAACAAATGGAGTTCAAGATGGTTTACCGTGCCTCTTCGACTGCGCTTGCAAACTCTCCCAAGTTCCTATACCTCCACGTCGCAAATGCCTCTTTTCCTGCGCGGGTCTTTGGTACGCCATCGCCATCGAGGCAGGTCAAGGCGTCGGGACGGTCGATCCATACCGAGGACAAGCCAAGCACTCGCGCAGGAACATGGTCGTGTGGAAGTGACTGTGCCACAACGAGGATCTGCTCTGGCTCGAGCGACGGATCGTCCGCCTGTAGCCGCGCTATCGCATGCTCAAAGTTGCGTGGGTCCGGCCTGTTCTCTCAATGTTAGTCGTCCCACAGACACTAAAGAAAAAAAACGACAAAGGATTCAAAAATAATAATAACAAGGGCATGTAAAAAAACTCAGACAAAGAGCGAAACAGAAAAAGATAAAAAGATAAAAAAAAGGGAAAAAACGCAACTTGTACGAGCCGATCTCCTCCGCGGTGAACGCGGCGGCGAACGCGAAACCGCGCTCGAGCGCGGCGCGGGTGTATGCAAACGAGGCGCGGTCGACGTTCGAGAGGACGGCGAGCTTGAGGCCGAGCTCGGGGGAAGAGAGCTTGACGAGCGCTGGGATGGTGTCGGGGAAGATGGGCCAGTCGGCGAGGGACGCCGCGAAGGCGGCTGCGGCTGCGGCATCCGAGTCCGCAGCAGTACTAGTGGAGGTGCCCACGGGGGATGTAATCGCAGACGCGGCTGGTCCACTGGTACTGGCAGGATCAACCGAGACTATGATGGGCCCTGCGGTGTTTCCGCTGGCTTCGGGCAAACTCAGTTGACCGCGGATGCGTCGGGATACTTCCTCATATGCTGCCGCTAGGATGTCGGAATAGAGCGCGTTTGGCTTCTTCGCTTGTAGGTCCAACTCGACGGACGAAAAGGCGAGGAGTACGTCTGATTTGGACCATTGATGACGGTCCCCCGCGTCGGTAAAGAGGGGTGCGAGCGAGTTGTAAATACCGGTTTCCCAGTCCTATTTCGCAGTTTCTTTAAATATTGACATTGTAACGCAAGACATCTGAGTGAAAACGAACTACGAGGGTGCCGTAGACGTCGAATATCAACACTTTGAACTGTGAAAGGGACATGGTTGTACGCAATCAATAACGCTCCATCACACCATAACGTCATTGCTGTTTATGGGCGCGCATCTGCGCCAAAACAATTGTGCAACCGACGGTACTCGTCCCATTCTATTCTATGTGATGCACTATTGGAATTCTGGCTGGCAATGCTCCCCTGGGCCATATGGCTGCACAATGCCGGTGTCAATGACAAAAAATATTAGGGCACGTAGTAAAGCGGACTTGCCTTTGATGTCAGTGCCGTCAATCCGGCCGAGTTCTCAGAGGTGTGTCGTCCGGACTGAGGGCCGGGTTTTGGTTTCGTGCCCTTCGAAAATGCATCTAGGATAGCCTTTGTCGTCGTCGGAGTAAGGTCCTCCTGTTTGCGACATCAGGATCGCTGAGCACCGAGCCGCATCGCAGGCACTTACATAGAAATCATCGTTTACGACCATCATGGGCGCGTTGCTGCACGCGCCCTGGCACTCAACCTCAATTACAGTGAACTTGCCATCCTTCGTCGACTCTCCGGGTTTAATGCCGCCTAGGTGACTGCACACCGTCTCCAGGACTTCCGTGGAACCACGTAGCATGCACGGCGTCGTGGTGCATACCTGCACAAACTTCTCGCCGATCGGTTCGCTGAAAATCCCACACTCGCACGTCAGGGACAGGGACGCAAGCGCTCAGAACGGGAGATCACGCAACCGGTTGAACATGGTGTAGAACGTCGCGACTTCATACACTCGCATTGGCTGCATTTCGAGCAGCCTCGCCACATAGTTCATAACGCTGATGCTCGTCCATCCTTTGTTCTGCCGCTGGCCGAGGTCGAGGAGGGGAATGACGGCTGCCTTTTTGTATTGTGGCGGGTAATGAGAGATGATTTCATTGGCGCGTTTGAGGTTCTCAGGTGTGAACTCGAATGGAATCTTGACGAAGGGGTGAGACGGCATAGAAAGTGGACATGATATATGACGATACCGCAGGGTTGTTATAAGGCTTGTCCCTGTGCTGCAGCGTTGATAATATGGGTGAGCAACGAAACGGCCAATGACGGTGCAGATGACGAACCACAAAGAGCGCGTCGGAGTACCGAGGCAAAGATGTGGAGATGCAGCGCGCTGGACCAGCTAGACGAGCCGCTGAGGGGGAGTGGTGTCTTGCCAGCCTGACAGCTGCGAACATGATGAACGACGAATAAATATGTCCGACCGCTGTCTCGCGCGACTTGAGCCCTTTTCGACCGGAATTTCCCGAGCCAATCATTATATTTATGTTACACTACACCGTGAAATCAATCATGGACATCCTCCATCGCTCCGCCACTTCGTCCGCCTTGATAACAACCCCGGCAGCTGCCTTTCTAAGACGGACCTCACCTACTCCACCCCCGCCCTTGACAAGGATCCCCTTCTCCAGCCGACTGAATAACCCTTGGGCCCATTCACCCGCCGCCAGCAACAATGTCGTGTGCTCCAAGCTCAGGGACCGCCCACCATCGAGTTCCACGCACGCATCGAGAACAACGAGCGCGAGTTCTAGCGCCGTCGCGAGAACCCGCGCGTCCTTGTCATCGCCGCCCCGCAACTCCCCGTCCGATTCGTCCTCGTCCTCGACGCTTTGCGAGATGGGACGCGTCCCCAGCGTGACGGCAAGCTCCAGCGCATCCGGCGCCACGACAGCCAGCCAGGCCGGCGCGTTTCGCGACGCGTGTACGAGGACGCCCAGTGTCGCGAGCAAGTGGGAGAGAACGAGGGCGTTGAGAATCAGTCCCGTCCCGGCTCCGCGGTACTGATGCAAAATGTCGCGGTGCGCGGTGCGCTCTTCGCGCGTCTGTTCGTCCCGCAAGAACAGCCAGAACCGGTTCATCACCGGGTAGAGGAAACATTCGACAGCGACGTCAGTGAACTTGGTCATCGCGGACCGCGTCTGCGACATGCGTATTTGCTCGAGGACTTGCGCGGTGCTTGGCTGCTTGAGTTCTGCAACCTTTGCTGGCTGCCTGATACGCAGCTGTCGCTCGCGGACAAGATTGGGCGTGCGGTCAGCGTTTGCTTCGCGAGTGTTTTCTATCGACAACCGGGCGATGTCCTGTAGTAGGCCTTGTACTTGCCTCGTCGACGATGCCAAAAGATAGTGTTGGTGCTGTGTGCCCGGTAGCCGCTTGCTCGGAAAAGACACCCGATCCCCTGTGAGAGGCTTGACCGCAGCCGTATCGGGTAGTGTGAGGCCAGCTAACTCGTGAGCACCGAGCGCCAGAGCGTTCAGCATAACATAGCGCTGATCGGTCGAGTATTGGTTCTTGAAAAATTCCTCGACGATTGCCCTGCCAAATCTGATCAGCATTAGCTTCACGACAACAGATTAATGTAGCTCACGGCGCGGCCTTCTGAGGACAGCATGCAACGAGAGCATTCAGCGCGGCTTGACGCTTAACGTCGAAACCATCCAATTCATAATTGTCATGGAGGCCGACAAGAGCATAGACGAGATTGACTGAATTCTCCTCTTTTGGAAGTGGATGAGCGCGATAGTAGGATTGGGCTAGCCAACGACCTACCTAGCTCTGTCCCATAGCCTCGTTTTCGACGGATAAGTTCCTCTGCCACATCTAGCGCGATTTCTATCCTCTCTGCTTCTTGGTTCCCCTGGTCGGTCTTCAGACCACTTGGACCTCGTATCATCTCGCCCAGTTGCGCGAGATACACTGGCGGTGAAATCTTAGTGCGACCTACGCGTAACGTGGGGTCTCTCTCTATCTCCGCAAGCTCCGAGGGACTCGGTGATCGAGATGACGATTGTGAGGCATACCCTGTCAATGAGTCATCCGAATCGTGGCCGTCTGAGGTTACGACGGACGGCCGAGAAGTTCGTACGGGCTCGCTTGCCGGCTCAGAATCGTCCATTTTCATGGTGTCCTCGATGATAAGCTCGGGCTCCTCGTCGTCACCTTGTGTTTCGGCATCTGCGTCTTTCTCGTCGAGAAGCTGACGCACGCTTCTAGCCCACGGTTTCCCGCCGTCGTCACCGACCCAATCTTTGAAGTCGAGTTCTTTCCCGGTGCGGCGCGCTACTTCTTCCGCGACCAGCATGCCACAACGTCGAACCGAGGGGTCCAGATGTCCGATATATGTTGATATGCTTCGGATGAGCGGAACAGAAGTCGCTAGCTCCCGCAGCGTCGGAGAGGATGCCGGCAGGTATGAGATAACAGTCAGGAAAAGCAATGTTAGATCTATCGACATCAGCATGACAAAGGGTCGCCTGAGAAGCTTTAAACTCCTCACAGTGATGCTTGGCTAGTAAGGAATGCTTGATGTGCTCTGCGGACGTCCAGAGATCCAGTATCGAAGCCAGAAACGCGCCAACAGCTACAATTTAACAATTGAGACACATGCAGTCCACAAGCAACGAGATGCTCGCCATGGACATCCACAACACCAGTTGCAGCACCTGCAACCCAACAGGCGTATACCCTAGCATGTCCCTCACTCCAATTCCGCGAAAGGACAACAGCGGAGGTATTATCCAATATATACTTCTTGTCTTCCCTTAAATTCCCTACTATTCCTAGAAGCAGGCCAGCCTCTCGTTTCACGAGCCCCCGCGAGAGCGGTGAGACATCAAGAGGCGAGTCTGGAACTGAGATGTGCGCGAACAGGGAAGCCAAAATGTTCTGAAGCGTAAACGAGGACGGTAGGGATTCGAGAAGGGCGGTCCAGAACGAAGAATATGATGCTGTGGCACTACCTCCGGGTGACAGACGGCTCCTCATGATAGGCAAGGCAGACGAAAAGAACGAAGCTTGCGATGGAGAGGTGGGTTTGGATGCGGGGAATGCGCCAACATTTGCGAGTTTCGTGAACAAGTAGGTGACGGACGACATACTTTCTGAAGGTTGTCGGGAATGAGCTCGTTGCAACTAGGGGTATGACGCACCTTCCGTACGATCCTGTGAGAGTTTCCAGAGCAAAGCCTCGCATCTGACACTCAAGTTGGCAAAGTATGGTTCCTGTTCCAATTCCTTGGGGATTTCTCCTTTTCCTTCGAGAGCATTGGCTACCTTCGCAGGGGCCGACAAGATACTTTTGACCACGTCCTCCCACGCAAGGATTGTCTGTTGCGGGGACGAATCTTTATTCAGTTGAGGGAAGACAGTTGTATGTAATCGATCGAGGGGGTACGCTTTCGTCAGGCGAGCCAACAAATTCATCGAGTAGGCTGTGAAAGGAAGAGATAGGATAGAGCTATATGCATGCACTGTAACTTCGCCAGCAGCAGGACTGGCATACGAGAAGGCATCGGGAATGAACCATTGCTCCACCAAAGGCATCAACTTTTCTCGAGATAAGTCTGGTTGCCAAGTAGGGATGACATGCTCCAGTAGTGCTCTCTGAAGAGGAGGAAGATGGCGGGAGGAGTTAAAGGCCCCTGGATGGAGAGGAGCCGTATTGTACTGTTTATAGTGAGGCGGGAGAAGGCCAATACGATCTAGAAGGCTTGACATGAGCACGAGAAGCGTAGACAGGTCTGGCAACGGGGATTGTAGCTTGTTAATCGCATTCCTGACTTGACTTCCGGTATCATCATTATGTAGCCCAGGCTCTCCCACCATTCTGAGGAAGCTGTCACCTGAAGAGAGGTCAATTGAAGTGACCACGCTAATCGACCCTAACCCCAAGTCGTGGTCACGCGTCAATCGTCGAAGCGATGAACAAGACACCACAGATTTTAATGTGGTTACTCGTCGCCCCAGCCGACAGTACAAATGGCATCAATTCTTTAAGGAACAAAAAATGTTTAATAGTAATAATGCGTGTGCTTATTCCTATATGATCACTGCCAGTGGTAAAGGTGGGCGAGCGGTGCTAAAGTTGCGACGGAGGGCAGTAGAAAGTGTCATGAAGTTGACCATAACAAACTTCGGTTCCAGGCCCGACTCATTTGCCACGCAATCCCATCTGGAAGCGCTGGTAACTTGCTCTCTCTCGTCCAAGTCCTATTCGGAACTCGCACACCTGTCGCACAACCTGTATATTTAGTTTGAGTCGTTCTCCTGCTGACATATTTTAGCTCCCAATTACTCCTCACTCGTCATGGGTCTATCAGAGTTACTTGTGACCGATGACCTGACCATCCTCCTTGGTCTCATCACCGCCTCCATTTTCTTGCTCTATAACCTGTATAAGCCTCAGTCCCTGGTACATCCAATTCTTCTAGGCAGACAAAGCGATGTCGCGAGAGTCAGGATGCCGGGGGAGAGCGCGGTCCACAGAAACTACGCCACTGGACTCATGGGAAGGGTACGCCTCATTCATAATCTGGTCCAACGCTGAGTCCTCGCTCACCACTTCATATAGTTCACTATCCGACCCGCTCGGGAAGTTTTGACCATCCTAGATCTCATTAAACCCGAGTCTGACGCACCCCGTTCACTTTGGTCCACCAAGGTAACGCTTTCTATCCCTGATTCTGTTGGCGTCAAACTCCGTAACCCTCCGCCCGCAGATTTCCAACGCTCACCTCGTCGAGCGCGTAGCGGCTCTTGGCACGGGCTTGTGCCTGGCCGGTCTGACACGCGAATCCAATGTGCTCTTGCTTCTCAATGATGGCCTTGGTAAGCATCATCACCGTCGATCAGTTTCTCGTTCTTTGCGCTTACAGTCCTTCTGGGGCCGCTCCCAGAGTTCCTCATCACCGAGCTTGCGCTTGCTTCGCACTCTATTCCGTCCTTCACCCTTTCATCCCCTTCGCTTCTCTCACAAGTGCTCGAATTGCATCCTCCGTCGGCCATAATCGTCGATGGCAGCGTACTTCCCCACGTACTTGAGCTCATCTACGAACTGAAGGAATCCAAGCATCATTTCGTCATCGTGGTCGGCGAGACGGACGACCAGGTGCTCTCCAAAGCGTCCGAACATGTCAAAGTTGGGCGATGGTCCGACATCGAGACACAAGGCAAGGCAGCAACGCCGATAACTAGCCCAGCTCCAGGTGATTGCTATCCATTTCCGTGGCTTCAGTCTTGCTCACCCATCCTTGGTTCAGGCCCCGACGATGTATTCACCGTCTCATTCTATCGGGACACCAACAACGAAGTGCGAGCTGCGCGTCTCACTCACCAAAACATTACTGCCGGGGTCACTGCTATTCGCGCCCTCCTCCCCGCGTCTGCTCCCTTGTCTCCTTTGGACACCGTCATCTCTGCACACAGTCTGAGTACGGCCTTTGGGCGCGCGATCACATACACGGCGTTGTATGAAGGAACCAGCTTCGCCACCCTTGAAAGCACAAAACACTTCGAAATGCAACTTGGTATGACATATCTGACAGGTTTCCATCTCTCGCATACTTACGTCGGGCTTTGTAGTAGGTTCGCCGTCTCCCATTGATGATGTCATGTCAACGGAGCAACTCGGACTTCCCTCTGCAACGGTCTTCTTTCTCAATCCCTCTCATCTGGATGCTGTTGTCGATGGCATTATATCGAACGCGAAAAAGTCCTTCATGTTCCCTCTCGCCTGGCGACATAAGCTCGCGGGGATTTTTGAAGGCTACTTCACCAAAGAAAGTCTCTGGGATAGGCTTGTGTTTGACAACGCCCGTAGCGCCGTTTTTGGTGAGGGTGCGCCCTCTATAAGGGCAGTCGTCGTCAGCGATGGGACCGTTCGTGCGAGCCTACTCACCCAGGCGCGCATCGCGCTCTCCGTGCCTCTTGTCATTGCGCATACGCACCCCCTCGTCTCTGCACCCATTTTTGCGTCACACCCTTACGACGTCCAGACCTTTGCCGTTACGTCAGACCAAGAACTCGCGCATGTCGGACCACCGACGGTCAATATTGAGGCCAAACTCCTCGGCGTGGACGACGGGGCTGTTGGGAGAGGTGCTGATCCAGAAGGCGTGCTTCATGTGCGAGGGCCAATCGTTGGCCGCGCGCTTGCCGCTACGGGTGGCCCAGAGGTAGATGAAGAGCCAAAAACCGACGAGCCGTGGGTATCCACGGGGAACCGGGCACGTGTACAGACGAATGGTGCGTTCCAGGCGTGGACCACCGCCAAAGACGAGTAGGGGCAGGTTGTGGAACGAGGCTGCCGTGCGTGCATTAATCAAAATACACATGATGGACCTCGCGTGGGGAAAGAGGGGTCGTGGGGCCAGGCTCCTGGCGGTTTGTGGGAACATCTTTGCTCTCCCTCATGTAGCGTGCTATTGTTGAAGCTATTGTTGAACCCCCAAACTCGATTGAATTCTATGTGCAGACGTATAATTTTTAGACGCTAAATTTCATATCACATTGTATGACTCTCGGGGGTTTCTGCGTTGCGTTGTCAGCCTGCAAGAGGGCCTGGTTTTGTAGGGCGGAGAATTCCGGTGGCTGTGTAAGGTAAGATAAGGTTTGGCAATCAACAACGCACGCTGACCTCACACGTGATGCGACGCGCTCGGTTCCGTCCAACGGGATATAAAGTCGCGTGGACATGGGTCGCGCAAGCCTCTTCTTAACTCTCCCCGCCGCCACCATCGTCCCTATAGAATAAGCGCTAACATCAATTCAAGCAATGTCCTCCCCTCTTCAGTCCCCTCTTGCTTCTCCTGCGCCTGAGAAGAAATCCCCGGCCCGTTCTAAATCATCCCGTACTGCAAAGCTTGGTGCCACTAAGAAGGCCACCTCCGCTAAGGCTTCCGCTACCACGAAGAAGCCAGTAATGAAGAAGTCGAGTTCTAAATCTGCACCTGACCACCCTTCCTGGAAAGATATCATCAAGGTATATCTGCGTTGATACCCTTCACCCCTCTTTGGTTAATTGTCCCACAGGAAGCCATCACACAACATCGTGAGGATGCCCGCACTGGGGTTTCACGCAGCGCGATCAAGAAGGCAAGTCTCACTGGTTGTGGCATGTGTTTCCTCTTGTTGACGTAATGTATCAGTATGCCGAGGAGAAGTACGAGCTTGATATGACATCTGCATCCAATCTTCATCAGCTCAACTTGGCACTTACCCGTGGAGCTGAGAAGGAGACATTTGTTTTCCCCAAGGGACCATCGGGCAAAGTCAAACTCGCTCCCAAACGCCCCAAGGTGTCCGCCGATACCAAAGAGGTACATAATCACCATCTCTCCCGCGCGTAGTGTCATTCAACTCCCCACAGAACGCCAAACCGCCATCCAAGAAGGCACCCCCTGCAAAGAAGGCTACTGATACCAAGAAGGCAGTCACTACCAAGACCAAGACAGCTACAGACAGGTCTGCCACTACGAAGAAGCCCGCCGCCGCCCCCAAGAAGGCAACTTCAACTACTAAGAAAGCTGCCACCGTGAAGAAATCATCCACCAAGAAGACTACCAGCGCGAGGACTGATGCTAAGAAGGTCAGTTCTTGTAGGATCTGCACCATCCCAGTGCTCATTGCTCTGCAGACTGCAGCGAAAGCAGCAGCAGCAAAGTCCAAGACCAAGTCTACGACAAAGACTGCCAAGGCAACGTCGACAAAGGCCAAGCCTACGTCCAAAGGCTCGGCCAAGCCCGCCTCCAAGAAGGTATAGCATTCTTGTTCTTAAGCCTGATCTTTCACTCATGAGTACCGTCAGTCGGCAACAGCATAGATTGGCGTTGTTTTATTGTTGCTATCTGGAGCCGTTGTTCTTGTCCCATATCTTTATCTCAGTGTATCCGGGTCACGGTGCTGTATGCTATAGGATTAGTAGTCGTCTTGCCGCTCAATCGCTGTTGCCACAACTGCACGCGTGGATGGTTGCCTTTTTTTGTAATTTATTGGGTGTCTGGTTGGCTAGCACTACATTTGAATCGTTCCGAATATACGAAACTTTCATCTACGTTGTCCAGGCAGCGACTTGCTGTCACTGGAAACTGTCATAGTAACCATCACTTTGACTGAGTTACATCCGACACACATGATGCTAGTCGTATGCGCAGAGCTATACAATACAAAGTAAACATGGGAGCTTCGCATCGTGACGTCTAACCCGCGAGAAGCAGTAACGTGAGACGATTGCGGGGCCAGGGAACGTTGCTTGTGAGCTCTCGAAGTACAGTACCGCTCGTATATAGGGAAGTCGGACTACTTGAGCCTGCTCGCCGTCAAGCCCGCTCATGAATCATGATGGTCGTGCTCATGACGCCCTCCTTGAATGTTTCCGACTTGGTACACGGCACGTTGGCATTTACGTGGAGAGCCGCGAGAACGAACGAGGGTCAAGAGCGAGGCATCGAGATATCGAGCAAGCACCGCATTCCTGACTCCTGTGTGATCTGACTGGGAACGGCAAGGTGTCCCGGTGCAGTGGTGGCCCAGTACTCGTCTTCTCTCAGAGTTGCGACAGATGGATTCCATTGGGTTGTAGGGCAGATTAAAGGTTCGATACGTTTAATTATTGAACGCCACAACCAGTGGAAACATTTGGGTTTACCCCAGTTATTTATTTCGAATGGAGCCTTCCGCTTCGCACCACAGCACCAAGCGAGGCGAGCAAGTTGGGTATACCATCACCGTCAAATAAGAACTCCAGCACGTCCAGAGAATATATCTGCGTGGCTGAGCGAAATCCTTCACGGTTGCTATCCGTCGGCATCTCAGGTCCCCATGGTGCGAAGCCTACTAACGAGGCACCTCGGCAACAATAGGAAGACAGCCGGCATTTGTTCCTGACCAAGTTGTCTATCATACAACCAGAAAGAATGCAAGACTGTACTGCAGTGAGACCAACGGAAAGTGGGGGTATTCGGTTGAGAGTTACGGTATCGGCTATTTCACCGGCTATGATTCGGCTATGACGCTGCCCAAAATCGGGCCGGTGACGTCTTGATTGTTGATTTGAAAGTGAGTGCCTTACTGGACGATAGAAAAAGTGGCCGCGCAATGCTTCGCTGGCGAGGACGTTCAGTATCCCCCCTCCGGTTTTCGCCTTCAATTTTTGCGCGATCGTTGGCTTCGAGAAGGCTAGCATTTATGTCGACCATTCCGCCTGCACCCACATTCAAATCGTTTAACCTCGCACTGATCCAGCTTGGCCAAGTTGGCGCAGACAAGGGCGCAAATCTGAGGCATGCAAGAGACATGATACGTAAGGCTGCTAACGGCGAAGGCACGGGAATCGTACAGGGAAAACCCGACCTGATTGTCCTTCCGGTGAGCACGCTCTGCGCTGTCCACGCAAACAGCCATCTGAAAGAAGTGACCTGTTGTCCGGCAGGAATGCTTCAACTCGCCTTATGGCCACGTGTATTTCCCATCATATGCAGAGAATATTGGGTTTACACAAGGAGAGAAATATAATGTCGAGGCTAGCGAGAGCGTGAGCGTGAAGGTGCTCTCGGAAGCAGCTAAGACCGAGGGCGTCTGGCTCCTGGGTGGTCCGTATAGAGCTCCGTTTCCTTTGCAGCGTTTACATAACCCACTTCATAGGCTCTATTCCGGAGAGGGACCCTTCAGATGGCAAGATTTACAATACTCTGACCGTATACTCGCCTGAAGGTGCGATTAGCTAGGCCCTTATTCACGCCGCTCCGGGTTGAATCTGATATCCGTCGCAGGAGAGCTCGTTGCCATCCATAGAAAAATCCATCTATTCGACATTGACATCCCGGGGAAAATCACGTTCAAAGTAGCGTACACCCATGATTGCTTTATGATCGAATCTCATCCCTACTCAGGAAAGTGAGACGCTGACCGGTGGATCAACCACTAACTTTTTCGATACTGGCAAGGCATGTTCACATCGCCGTTCAACTTGCAGTTAATTTCCGCGTACAGGGTTTGCCCGTGTTGGGCTGGGTATCTGTTATGATGTGCGCTTCCCGGAACTTGCGATGATCTCGGCGCGCCAAGGTACATGAAACCAACACTCAGGGCCATACAGTTGTAGTGACGGCGTACAGGATGTCATGTATTGATTTATCCCGGCGCTTTCAACCTGACCACTGGTCCGCTTCATTGGGAGTTACTGCAGCGTGCAAGGTGCGTGGCCTCTCATCCCCAACGTTCCGTGTATGTCTCAGCCTCCAAAACGGACAGGGCTGTGGATAATCAGGTCTACTTCTCGATGTGTAGCCCTGCGCGGGACCTTACAGCAGGATACCATGCGGTGAGTTCTCATGGCACTATTACACATAGCCACTAGTACCAATATCACCCCTCACCGCTTGGCACGTCAGTGGGGCCATTCATTAGTCGTCGATCCGATGTATGTTCTCTAAGTTTGGGTTGTGAGCCACCACTCACGACCTGCATGATGCATAGGGGATCAAAACTTGTCGAGGCAGAAGACGTGGAAGCGATATTGCATACCCGAATTGGTGAGTCACCCCTGCAAAGTAACAGTAACAGTCCCGTGTACTAAGCATGTGATGCGTCGCCAGAACCAAAGACCCTGCACGATGCCCGAGCGGGGATACCAGTTACGGTTCAGCGGCGTTTTGACGTTTATCCGGACGTCAGTAAGGGGTTATGATGGTGAGGCATTAGAAATTCGCGTATCTGGTCAAATAGTCCGTTTTGCACCGTTGGCACGTTGTCACCCCCACGTTGCCCTTCAAAACGCCGCCGTGCGATTCGCACGAGGAAACCGTGCTCTAGGGTCCAGGGGAGCGCCTGCCCCGCCGATGAAATTAAATGGGGACTGCTGTTGTTCTCCTTTTGGCGAGACATGAGCGCTTCATCTATCATGATCTGGCCCCAAACCCCCAACTCTCTGCGCTAAGGTTCACACAGTATCGATCACCAGCGGTTTTCTCCAGTATCACAACGATACAGTTGCGCCTCCTCATTTCGTTTCTGGATCAATGCTCCGGAGATTTGAAAGGATTCTGTTCAACAGTTTCACCCCTGGAGTGGGTCGTGTGCCAGTGGATGACTAACAAATGTAAGAACTCATACGTTACTGCGGCATACCTTCAGATTTTGCCATTCACCGCAGAAGGGTACCGTTCTACTCCCAAATCCGAAAATGCTGTGATTTCGCGACCTGGTAAAACTAAAACAAGGATAGTTTCAATTCAGGGTGACAAGGTCTCAACCTTGTGGGGGGCTCGTCGTTGATCTCTAGTCTCTCACTGGCGGACACTGGCACTCTCCTTGTGGTGCCATGATTGTTCAGTTATTGGCAGCTCGGCGGTATTCACCCCATCATTTTACTACATGACTCAAGGACACCGGCTGTCGGAGCCTCTGAGTCCTCTCCGGGCTCTCCTAGACAATTTTCTGTCTTCGGCTAATAAGATCGTGCACTGGCAGTTGCGAGCTCTATCCTTGATTGCGGGGTTGGCCTTTTACAACATTTCAGGAATTTTGGTACATCGTACATCCGTCAATGACACGATACTGATAATTATCCAAGTTGCTGTACCGTGGTGAGAGATTTGAGACTGGTTGTACAGTATCCATAGGAAGGTGTTCATTTTATCATCACAATACCGTCTTTTTCCTTGAACTGATCAAGCAGAAAGTACCGCTTTGCGATATATATTTTTCGTCTGACTCTCATACTTTGCAGAAGAAATCTGAAAATTGGACTCATGAAGAGTGGAAAGCAAACCCGACACAATCCCAATATGTACTTTCCGCCTGTACTTTACCAGTTGAGCGCGATGACACCCCCTGCCAGTGTGTGGCCGCCCATATTATTCACACACGACGAGGGTCAAATAGATTGGCTTATCCTCGTCACCGCCTCGAGTCGTGCCCATTAGCCAATAACTACTCGCCTCAATGAATCCGAGGATGAGTCACTTGGATGCCGTAGCTCAAAAAGGTTCAGATGCGATGCAGGGTAAGTTTATGCGTGGCCGGACAGGGCTAACTACGTCTTTAAACCGGGCCAGTGCCCAACTACGACTGACAAAGATTAGACTCGGAACCGAGAGGTTTGCCCTGACGCTCAGCTCAATGCCGAATGGACGCGAAGCGCGGCATATAGTAGTAAGCGTTATAAAATATGACTGTTGGATAGGAGGTCCCGTGTTCAAGTTGTCCTATGCAGCCCACAATCCTCAATTTTATCAAAGACCAGTTCTGGACGGTCGAGCCGGTGGTACGCGCAGATCTTACTGGCAAGACCATCGTCATCATAGGGACCAATGTTGGGTTGGGCTTCGAAGCGGCAAAGCACTTCGCCTCAATGAACCCGAAGAGATTAGTCCTTGGATGCCGGAGCCAAGAGAAGGGTCAGGCTGCGGTGCAGGGTAAGTGTGTGCGTGGTCACGGTATGACGGGGCCTCCTTTGACTAATAATGTTGCCCAGCCATACAAGCTACTGGCTTCAAAAATGTGGAGCTCGCGCTCGTCGACCTCTCCAAATTTGCATCTGTTTCCGCCTTTGCAGACACGTTCATTCGCGACGGCACACAAATAGACATCCTCGTCTATGATGCGGCGGTTATCTTGCTACAATATTCCGCTACCGAGGACGGATGGGAAGAGACGTGAGTTTGCAATGTTTCTTTGACCAATGTCGCAATGTAGAAGGCGCTAGGTAGAATTCAAGTGAACCAACTCTCGGCGATGTTGTTAACCATCCTCTTGCTCCCTTGCTTGCTCAAAGCGGCTTCAACGGGGACATCACCAAATCCACGAGTTGTCATCGTATCCAGCGAAGCTCACTACCTCTCGAAGTTGTCCAGAGAAGAGGTGGAGAACGATAAAATCCTTGAGAAAGTAACTGACAAGGGTTATTGCAGTCGTCGGTGAGGCAATCGGTTTCAGTTCCGTAATTGTGGTGGTAGTAACACCACTTCGCAGCAACGTCATGATTGGGCAGATTGGCAGATACTATCTATCGAAACGTTCGTTGCAGCCAACTATTCCGGGGTGCATTGGATTCTGAACTCTTTCTTAGTTCTCAACGTTTTCTTCGTCCGGGAACTGACGAAAAGGTTACCCGCCAATTCACCGGTGATTGTGACCACTGTCAATCCGGGCTATTGCAAGTCTCAGCTGAGGCGGCATCTGCCCCTCCCTCTTCGCATACTTGACAGTATCTTTGGGGCTCTGCTGGCCCGCACGACTGAGGAAGGTTCACGACAACTCTTGTGGGCCGCCATCGGTGGTGCCGGGCGTGAATTCGAGTTACGCGGTGCCTATGTGAGCAACGCAAACATCCAAGAAGTCAGTGACTATGCACTGAGCGACGAAGGTGCCGTGGTACAAACGCGCCTCTGGGTGCGTGACGCAATCAGCCTGAACCATCCGACGCGTTACTGAAAGAACATTTTAGGACGAATCGGTCGAAATCTTGTCCCGCGTAGAACCAATGTTCGGGAACAATGTCCGTGAGATTTTGTCTTCCTAATAGCTTGGAACCGTGCTCTGCATGGGGATCCTCCATCTCGGTTGTCTAGTATCATGAGTGCCAGCACATGTCAGACAGAGTGAATTCGAACATGCATCTCGAGCGATCCTAAGGGTGTGCCGCCACGAAAGTGCAAACTCACTGGTACTAGATCAGTGACGGTGAGTTCCCGGCCTGAACAACTGCCTTTCATTCAGTCAACTTGAAAACGGCGGATTGCCTCGACTGCCTTCAGTTATCCGGTTCAGGCTGGCTGCTTGCCTTTGGCGATGAGATGCATGTTTTTGTCTGTGTACATTTGTAGATACAGAGACTTGAAAAGAACATTCAAAGAGACAATATACGAGCTAGTGACCCTGCTAGGCGTAAAACGGATACATGGTAGTTATCTGTCCGAAGGCGCAGAGGACTGCAGTTGTCGCGACTCTTCTGTCCACTATGTTGCCGAAAGATCCTTACTTATGGGTGTACAAGCTGCGGAAACGGCAATCCACTTTCCTTGTGACTGGCGGCCTCAGAGGTCTCTCCATGCCTCGACCTTCCCAAGCTCTATCGCCCTTTCGCTGACAAAGTCTAGGGCGTACCCCGCCGCGACCTTGAGGGGAATGTCGCCCTCGAGGATCCAACCCAGGATCAACTTTGTGTCGTATATTTGGTATTGTTCCGGCTCGGGCTTTGGTCCGCACTTCTCCTTATCCATGTGTCTCTTGAGGTCCTCTTTACGACGACCTCGCCAGGCACAAGATGGGTGTGGGCAGTAGATCCAGGGCGGAAGGTGCACCGACAACATGTGGCGCTTCAAATCCTGTTGCCGGTAGCCAACCTGCTCCCTGCACTCGGGACAAAACACACTTGCAGGTGGCTGGTTGGCGGTAGAGACGGGAGATGCCTGTGTAAAGAAAGGGAAGCATGGATAGATTAGGTCCGGCCGAACTCATGTTCAACAAGAACCGGCGTACCTGAGCCCGGTGCGTGTTATTTCCAGCTTTGTCCATAGTAATTAAGTTAGTCAGATGCTGTCCGTCAGAGTGGAAGGTGATGTCGGGATGCCACACCAAAGAAAGTCCTTTTAAGGGTGCATGTTTCAATGGAAGAAATCCACCAGGACAGCAAACTCATGGTCATGGTATCACTGTAGATGTACCTGTAGAACTATGGGCTGTAAGTGGGCTGCAGTGCGGCGGCGTATGTGCCAGATGTGATGGGAATGCTGTTGTTGTTGCTGGCTGTACGGTGCGCTAGTACGGTAATGGAAGTCCGGGCCGGGGCTGTCGTGTTTGTCAGCAAAACAGAGAAGACGAGAAATTTCTGGCGGGTTCCATCACTTTCTTCATCGGTCATCTTAACCTCTCCTTGTCTTTCCCTCTAACCACCAGCACTACCCTCTACCACCCATCATGGTCAAGGAATCGTATGTCCTTCATGTTAGACATCCCGCATTACTCACATCTAGCCCGTAGAAAATATTACGATCTCCTCGAAGTACAACCCGATGCTTCAGAAAGCGACCTTAAGAAGGCGTATCGGAAAAAGTAAGCCAGAGTTTATGTGTTGTTACGATGGCTAACAGTGCCCTCCACAGAGCACTGCGATTGCATCCCGACAAGGGTGGCGATCCGGAACTTTTCAAGGAGGTCACACATGCGTAAGTGGCAATTACCCTAGGAACTACCCTAGGACCATGTCTCGGACCCCCTCGTTAATCTGCCCATCGTCGTAGGTATGAAGTCCTCTCTGACCCACAAAAACGTGGCATTTATGACACGCGAGGAGAGGCCGGACTATCAGAGTCCGGTGGTATGGGCGGCATGGACCCGCAGGTGCGCAGCCTCGGTATACGTGCCGTGATCCCAGGCTTCATACACCGCCTTTCATTCAGGACCTATTCAGCCAGTTATTCGGCGGTGGCGGATTCTTTGGAGGCGGCGGCGGCTCCCGAAACCAAGGGCCGCGCAAGAGCAAGGACCTCATTCACCGGGTACACGTGTCTTTGGAGGACCTGTATAAGGGAAAGACGACCAAGCTAGCCTTGACTCGCAACATCATTTGTCCAAAGTGCGACGGCAAAGGCGGGAAGGAGGGCGCTGTGCGGCCATGCGGTCCCTGCGGGGGTCGTGGTGTCCGCGTCACGCTGCGCCAGATGGGACCCATGATCCAACAATTGCAGCAGCCATGCGAGGAGTGCTCAGGATCTGGCGAGATCATCAACCATCGAGACAAGTGCAAGAACTGCAACGCGCGTAAGGTCATTTCAGAAAAGAAGATGCTCGAAGTGCACGTCGACAAGGGCATGAAGGGTGGCCAGACGATCACCTTCTCTGGCGAAAGTGATCAGGCTCCAGGTGTCGTTCCAGGCGATGTCATCATTGTCATCGAAGAGAAACCTCACGAGCGCTTCAAACGCAACGATAACAACCTCATGATCGACGTCGAGATTGACCTCCTAACGGCACTTGGCGGTGGTAGGTTCACGATCAGGCACTTGGACGACCGAGCGTTGGTCGTGACCATAGCACCTGGCGAGGTTGTGAAGCAGGGTAAGTGACAAGTTCTGGCTACTTGCGTATGACCTATTTTGACGCCCTTCGATGTCATAGATGACCTCAAGGTTGTTCATGGGCAGGGAATGCCCTCTCAGCGACATCACGAGTTGGGTGACCTCTTCATCAAGGTGGCCGTCAAGTGGCCAGAACACATCGATCCCAGCAAGATCCATCTTTTAGAGCAGGTTCTTCCGCCCCGCACGCCGTTACCCAAGCTCCCCAAGAGCGTTCTTGTCGAGGAAGTAGGGATGTCTGACGTAGATCCGCGGCAAGAGCGGGCAATGCAGGAAGAGGCCATGGATGAAGAGGAGGGAGAACCCCGCGTGCAGTGTGCGAATCAGTGATGCATGTATTTCCACCAGGGGACTTTTTTGATCGCTGTCATTCATTATGTACTGTCTGCTCGTATTCCCCGCCTCACCTTTTTCTACGTCGTTATTGAATCTGACTAGCCGTAGCACTCTCATATAGATCCATTTCCTGTGCCATTAATTGGATCCACCTATACTGTACACAGATGTGCAAGTCGACGTCCCGAATAATGCTCTCCCAAAGCATAGCACGAAATTCAGCTTTCCCACCGAGTCTGTGAGACACGGTGAGACTTGAATAAATTGGGAAAGGGCAACGGAAGTACCTGAGGGTTTAACTTGAAATTTTCGTACATTTCTTTGTTGAAGAAGCTGACTTCGGTTTCATTTTCTGCGTTCGAAGGGGGCCAACTTGTCTCAGTGGGGCATGAACACCCCGAGCAGAATGACGCACCCAAACCGCACACTGACAGTGGGCTGCTCTCATCAGAAAGTATCCATTCGTCATGATCGAGATTAATGATAAGGTTGGTGGTCTAGGGGGTAAGTCAGTGTGCGTGCAGTCCTTTGGTTCGTCACCACAGCCAGACCTTGGCTCCGTGGGCTTTGGTGTATAGTTTCAAGGTATCTATTTAGGCCGTTCGCAGGGTCAGCGTATTCCCTTGCAAGAGAGGCAGAGGGGAATCGAGCAGACCAAGGTGCGTAGAACGATAGGGTTTCCATCCGGGCTGGGTCTGGATCGCTACGTGGAACCGGTATTTGAGGAGTGTATGACTCAAAAGGCGCTACATGCCAACTCACAGTTGCGCGCTATTTCCTTGAGATCTCCCACTGTGGTCGTCTCGAGGTTAATGTCGCGCAGGACGAGGCTGCGCTCTGTGCGAAACTCGAGGGACTTTATTATGCGTACGGTGATGACGGCGGATGTCGTTGGCCGGGCAAGATTTGTGAGCGTATCGTCGAGACTGGAGGACATGTTGTGGTTAAACCGGACCGGAAACACCGACGGTGGCCTTGACTTTGTGCTACTGAAGCATTCACAAGTTGATATATATTAGTCTGGGATCGCCCTCAAGTTGAGCTGTAGTGTGTCCATCGTGTAGATGTGAATATTGTGTTTATGTTGCTGTTGTTGTCTGGTGCTCATGCTCTGTTATTAAGAGACGTGACGCGCCCTTCTTCAAGCTCATCGGCTACAAATGAATGGCACCCAACACCCCGCCCCATCGACGCTAACGACGCTCCCGCAGGTCCTGTCCGCGCTCTCCTCCCTCGAATCTGAAGAAGCCGAACTGTCCAACTTGCTCTCCGCGCTCCTCGCAGACCAACAGCCGATCCTCGCCTCCCTCGCCCGCCTCCAATCCCTCCTCCCCCGCATCGATGAGCTCCACGCGGAGGCGTCCACGCTCTCGCGAAAAGTATCCGTCACGGCGCGCACGGCCGAACGCGTCGGTGGACGCGTGCGCACACTCGACGAGGAGATGCGCAGAGTGCGCGAGGCGAGCGATCGTGTTCATCAGGTCATGGAGCTCAAGGTTCGTTCCCTTTCATCGTTCTTCTTCTTCGCCTCCCTTCTCTTACTGTTGCGTTTGTGGGTTTTTGTCGCCGTCGCCCGTATTCTCACATACATGTTCGCTTGCGTCGCCTCGCACCACGCTAGTCATCATTGTCCGCCCTTCAGTCGTCTGTCAACGCTCAAGACTGGGAGTCGGCAACACGACATTGTGCGCGAGCCATGGCTCTCCCCAAGGACGTGATCAACGGCACTTTCGCAGAGACGGCTGTCGTAAGACCTCTAGGTTTTTCCTTGTTCGGTCTTCTCTGACGCTCTCAAATCAAATAGCCTTCTTCTGAGAATCCTTTGCCTCCTGCACAGACATTACAGGACACGCGAACGCACCTCCTTCAGGTTTTCACGAGTCAGTTTACGGAAGCGACCAAGGTTCGGGACGCGGTAGCCACGACGCGGTTTTTCAAGCTGTTCCCAGTAATCGGCTACGAGACTGAGGGTTTGGAAGCCTATGCGTTGTTCATCGTAGACCTAGTCAAGGTACGACCCCCAGCATCTGCGCAACGTGCGTTCTTCCGTGAAACCTCTTTTTCCTCTGTTGGCTTGTCGTCTTAACGACTATTCTATGCAGCGTCATCCCCGCTATACTACATCACCGCTTTGACAGCGCTCTTCGAGAGCATAGCCATGATCGTTGATCAGCACCAGCCCGTAGTCGAGAGTTATTACGGCGCCGGAAAGATGGCCAGCGTGATCGCACGCCTCCTGCAGGAGTGCGATCGCGTCTGCAAAGGCCTGATCGAAGGGTGGGAGGAAGAACGAGCGATGAAGCCTAAGGTATAGACAACACCGACTGGCCCCTTGCGTCGGGGTTGAACGGCTGTAGCTTGCAGATGTATCAAACGTGAACTTTCCTTCAGCCGTACCATCTCCGACAGTTGGACGACGGCCGACGCAAGGTCCCCTTTCCGAAGAGGGTGCGAACCCTCGGGATATCGACAAGGTTATCTCCGAGGCTGCGGGAATGGCAGGCCGATGGAACCTTTTCAAGCGTTTTCTGTTTGATCGTCTAAGGGTAAGCCCCTTCCCCCTGCATCGCGCAGCGAATGGCATCTCAAAATGTGGAGGTAGAATGACAGCGATGATGAAGGCGAAGACAGTCGCTCGGCTCCATCGCATGACGGGCTGTCCAGTCCCGCATCTCCAGAAACTAAGAAAGCACCGGATCGTTCCACACATACTATGTCCGAGGAGGTGAAAGCCGTCGAATCGTCCGCATGCAACAAGCTCTTCGAGGATCTCCTGAACACCTACTATACACCCTTAGAGGTTTGGTACACGCGGAGCGCTGTCGACAAGGTCCTAACTTTCTCATATTTGCGTTACACGAAGCTAACTGTCGCGCGTAGGCGCACCGCCTTTCGACCACAGACACCAATTCGTCACCGTCAACGACAACCACGCCCGACGACGCTTTTTACATCTTCAAGGTCGTATTTTCACGACTCCTTTCCACGGGCTCGCGTACAATCGTCGAACGGACGGCCGGGGCACTACGCAGCGTGATTGAGAGTGACTATGCCAGTACGATCCGGCGCAAAATGGACGACGTATACCGCAACGCGGGTGTTGGACGAGGAGAAAAAGTCGAACGCGAGAGCCGCGCCACGTTCATCGTGCGTAGTCGCTCACATTCTCGTCGTAATCTCAGTTACGCATAAAATGTAGATATTGCTGAACGACCTAGACGTGTCCGCGTCGCACATGGATCGCCTCGTAAAAGATCTGCTCGCCGCGCCCGTGATACCGCAGATGTTCCCCGCAGAGGAGGTCGAAGCGGTGCGCGCGAGCATCTCGTCGTTCTCGAGCCTCGTGCCAAAGTTCCAATCGACCCTCCGCGTGGGCGTCGAGCAGCTGTTCAACCAACTTCTGCGGCCGAAGCTCCGCACGTTGCTGACGGACGTGTACAAGGACGTGTCCTACGTACTCGACGACGACGCCTACGCCGCGGCGGAGTATCAAGACGTCGTGCGGAAACGCTTCATCAAAGCCTGGGAGGGTCTGGCGGAGGGTTACAAGGTACGATGCGTGCGTAATAAAGTGGATTTCACACTCATGCGAATCGTTGCTCAGGACACGCTCATGGAGAATAACTATCGCCTCTTTTTCGGGCTTGCACTGGACGTCTTGATCAGACCCTGGGAAAAGCTGGTTCTTGGCCAAAAATACAACGAGGTACCTAGTGCTCATCGGGCGGGGCGACGGGCCCCTTCCAAAGAGAATCTTTTTCATTTATCTACATTTTTTCTCTCTTTTTCTTCGCAGCTAGGTGCCGTCCGTTTCGACCGTGACTTACGAGCGATCGCGACGTATCTCTCTTCGCAAACCGCCTTTGGCGACGTGCGCGAAAAGTTCGTGCGACTCCAGCAGATTGCCACGCTTCTCAATCTCGATCACGTGCGTCCGCTTTTAACTACATCTTCATCCCGGGTGTGATTCTGAATTCTGATGGTGGTGGTTCGTTCTGGGGGTTTTTTTTTTCTTTTCGCGCAAAATAGGAAGAAGGCGTGGACGAATTTTACAATGGTTCTGGGATTACGTGGAAGTTGAGTGAGCAGGATGCAAGGGCGGTTGCTGGACTCAGGGTATGAGGAAGTACTACTGGCACGGTAGTGTCACTTTCTCTCTCTTGTCTGTCCCGCATCCATCTACGAAAACTTCAGCTCCTTGCTATCTTCCACCCATTTTTTTTTGGCGGCCCTTCGTCATGGGCGCAACGAAATCGATATTGTTCATGGTGGTTCTTCCTTTCTACCCGTTCGCGTACTATCTGAGCATCTCTGTTTTGCAACCGGGACCGCTCGGCGGTCCACAATATGGGAAACTTGACCGAGCCAAAAAAACGAATAAAAAATGCACATTCCTAACTAGATGGATACTCGTTCTCTTGTGGCCGTTCTCTGTCTGAGCTGCCAGTGTGCGTCAGATGATCACGTGTGTGGTTTCTATGCCTTTCGTCGATGGGATACACATGCGCGCAAACTAAGAAAGCACATTTATTATCAAAAACCAATTCGGACCTCAGTTCACGGTGACAAGATGAACTCATTACCTAAGTACAATTAGCGCAGGTATGTAGCATCGAAGCCAAGCCCACGAGAAAACTCAAGAGAACAAGGATGGCGCTCGGATTGAATGCGGGCACGTCTAAGTTACTTCAGTGCGATTGGCAATGATAGGCGAACTCAAAGCGATACATGCAACCAGGGAAGTCTAAGTTTGGAAGAGCGTAAGTCAAAATTGGATGTACGAGAGTGATTCGGCATGTGATCTTTCTAGACGTCCAACCAGACGTCCAAACAGCAGTTTCAGACCCTACGTACACAATTTGAATTCAAAAGCACTAATCGGTGACCACCGTCGCCAAGAGAGGAGTAGTTTTCAAACGTCTGTCCCAATCGCCGGAGTCACTACAAGACAGTGAGATATTGATAAGGTCGCTTACTGGAACTGGGGAGCGATCACTGGGTTAACGCCTGTGAGGGACTGCGTTGGGGACCGCATGATACAGAACCCCATTTATTAGGATTGTCAGGGGAGCCTGTTTATGCTGTGTGCTGATCATCGCAACGTTCAAGTTCGCCGACGGTGCGTTAGTGGCCGAATTGACAGTTTGATTCCTTCCCGCGTTCCCACGTTGGGCAGCACGAGCTTCGACAAGTGATCGACCAGCCATTTTGCCTCCGGGTTTGATACAGAAATCCATGGTGTGGTTTGCGCGCCTGCAATTGGAGCATACGAGAGTCGCCGCTCTATCCCTGTTCACGGCAACAGACGTGGATGGAACAGGTTGTGGTCTCTGTGCTGCCCGGAGCCGCATGAGGGAGTCCTCCCGCTCGATGAGGCGGATTATGGTATCTGACGAGAAACCAGGAGACTCGGAGATGGCCCGAATTGTTGATTGTATATGCTTGAAGTGAACGAGGGCGTTGTATAAGACAATACATCTGAGCCGATCGGGTTCGAAGATCCTCATTTTGAAAATTTTACTGGATAAGACCCTGATTTCGTGGGAAGTTTTGCCAAGTGGCGTGTTAGGGTTGTATTGAATGGCAAGTAACTTTTTAAGCAGAGCGGCTTGTATGTGGATTCCAGGGTTTTCATGGCGTTTTCGGAGCTCCTCGAAGACAGAATGTGACTCCTCCAAGTGGGAAACGGCCCTATAATCACGTCTGGAAATGTGCCCGAGCATGAAGGTTCTGAGTGAGCCATCACTTCTTTGCCAAAGGTAGTGTGCCCCTGGATATGCTGCCTCATCTGGTCGTTTGAGGGATCCATCGAGCCACTCGGTAAATCCCCGAGAAGCCGCAAAGAGTGACATCCGTAGGCTCCATTCATCCCAATTGAATTTTTTGAGATCAAGCCGGAGGTCGCCAGGCCAGCAGGAATCAGTTACGAGTCGTTCGGTGATCATGATGCCATCGGGGCCTAGGGCGCTAAGTGGGCTAGGCACCGACAGTTGCAAGTGGTCGACTTGGTTTCCTTGCGCCGTAGCCGCCTCGTTAACAGACCAAGTCGACGGATTGTCTGATGTGTTCGACGTGTTGGAAGGGATAGTAGAGTTCTCAGAAACCATGATCTACTGATAGGGATATAGGAATAGGTCGGAAGGTTTTTTAGGCTTGGTGGGCGTAGTTTGAAGTCTGTTTTACGAGCGACTGCATAGGATGAAAGTGAAAAGAAAGAGAATCTGAGAGGCAACAGACATTCTCGGCGATTGCATCACGTGAGCAAACTGACTTTGGTGATCATCGAACTCCAACAATATTAATCGTCTGAACGCGGGACAGATCGTTTGTTTGTAGACGTCCTGAGCGCGAATCAGGATTCCAGGTCCTTCTTACGGCCTTTCGGAACCATACCTAAGGGCGGGAGGCCTCTGAACAGCGGGCAAATCACTGGCAGCGCAATCGATTCCATGTTATGACTCGATGCGCAAATAGTGATGACGGTATCAAAGTGTCTGCGATAACCGACCTGATTGTGTGTGGTCGAATAAGAATACAAGAGCGAGGGCGACCACCCCCCAAAATTAGGAGAAAACGTGACGGTCATCTTCAACGGCGGCTGGAATAAGCTCTCCAGGTAATATCTACCCTCGGCGGAGGGCATCCAGGCGGGCTTGTAAGGCATCTTCATCTGTCGAAATCCCTGCGCCGCCAGCACCAGAGCCGGCATTCCCGGGTAGAGGAGCGGGGCCGTCAGCAAGGGCAACGGGTTGACGCTCCGTCAACGTTGAGGAGGTAGCCAGACCTGTCGGCGCGTCGACAAGCTGTGCAGAGCAATAGGTGAGCAACAATGTGGGTGGACGAAGCCAAAATGTGGGGTGGGCCAGCCAACGGACACACACGTACCTGCTGCGATATTCCGACGCCAATCTCGTCGAGGACCTGTTTGAGTATCTTGTCGCCTTCCTCCTCCTCGTCTTCGAGCTCGTCGTCCATGACGTCGTCAACCGCGTCGCTCATCATCTCCTCTTTCATGTCCATCGTCGCGCTCTCGCGCTCAAAGTCATTCATGATGCGTTGGATCTGCGGAAGGTTGAGTCCCCGGTTCATGCTCTTCATCGCCTGTCAGAATTACGTTTCGATCATCAGCATTGAGGGAGTGAGAGGGGAATGGAAAGGGCAAACACGAGTGGCTCCGCGCATGGCGTCGGCCATTTGCTGGTTGCTGCGCAGCGTCTGGATGCGCAGTCCGACCGCCTGCAATTGCGTGCGCATCTGGACGAACTTCTGGGTATATCTGCGCGTGCGGACAAGGTCCTTGGCCATGACCTTGCAAGCATTCTAAGGGTCGCGTTGTTAGAAAAGACTAGAAGGAGAACGGAGGATGGGATGGGAGGGGTGTTGCATGGTTAGAGGCTTAGAGCTGGAGAGAGACGCACAAGTTGTCCCGCTTTGGCACTTTTCTTGATGTCTGCAATGAGCTTCTTCTCGCTCTGCTCGAGCTTTGTGCGCTCGCGGTCGAGTTCGCGCTGTGCCTTTGCCAAGGAGCGCTGATGCTGGCGCAGACGCTCCGCTGGCGTCACTGTGCGACCAAAGAGCGTTTCCTACGATTGATCGTACACCATTACGACACGGTAACGAAGCATAAAAGTTAAATTGGAGAAACGTACGACGATATTCATGGTTGGCCGGTTGAAACAAAGGAGGGGTTTACCCTTGCCCCGCAGTTGGCAGTTGGCCGGACCGAGTCCGGAGATGGACTTACCTCCCATTGGCACGCACTGTTCGCTCCCTTCTTGTCGAGTGCTCGACCTTCTACCGATCCGATGTCGTTGCGATAAGCAATTCTGCAAAGATCACATCTTCCCGGATGCCCATCAATGTCAAGTCGATCCGTCGCAGGCACCGAGAGACGCGTCGCCAACCGCACTCCAGAAACTTCAGCGCTGCGCCCTCGTCTCCTGCAACAAGCACAGCCTGAACGCATATGCCGGTGACTCGGCTAGCGAAGAAGGCAGGGCGTCTGCGCAGTGTCCTCGGTGTACGCTCGCCTACTGTGCCTCGTGAGTCTGAGCTCTGTCTTCGTCCCTGCGACACCTCTATACAACCCTAATCACGCAACTACTCTCTCAGGCACCGTGATACATCGCAGCACTCATGTCCAGTACCCGAGCCCGCTGCGGCACCCAAGAACGAAGCCGCGCACGCTCTTCTAGCGAAACACTTCTTTAGTGCCGCCGCGACGTCGAACAATAACAGGCCCGCGTCCGGCGCGCCGAGACGCAAGGTCCCCACTGACCCGAAAAAACTGGCCCAGTTGCAGAAGGTCGAGTTTATGAGGATGCGTCATCGCGCGGTGCCAGCCGATCCTAGAGACAAGCCAGGTTCCATCGGAATTGATCAGCGACTACACGTCAGGGTGAGTTACGAAAGCGACCCCGAAAAGATCTTCTGGTTCCGCAAGGTCAGTCGTCTTTTTCTGTCCACTTCATCTCCCCCTAACTAACTCTCTAAGACCGTGGGCACTGGGAGAGCGCTTGATATGCTTGCTCGTCATTTCAACGTCCAGGCGACAGTGGTAAGTACAGATTTTGTTGTTTCGGTATTTTACTCACGGCAGCTCTCTAGCCGTTACGCCTCTCTCTGCGCAAAACAGCTACTCAGGAAGAGCTCGTGGTCTTAGAAACCGATAGACTTCTCCGTGAGCAGATTGAGGATGGATGCGAGCTTCTCCTTAGCTCTAGTCATTCATGAAATCTGTATATATATTTTCCATGTTGTGTTCCAGTTTTTTCGAGCTTTTCATGGGAAGGATTAGGGAGATGTTACTGAACACGTGTGGTTTCTTCATAGCCTATTTCCATGACTTGTTATAGTGAAACATCGAGAGGTATATCGTAGATAGTATTAGGAGGCAAAGACCAGATAAGTAGGTAACAACGGCGATAACTCATGTGGTTCATGCGACCAGCGCGGCAAGTCGACGAAGATGGGAGACGTTAAGATATGCAGGAACATAAGTCTCGAGCCCATTTACCTCCCGAGGTAAGGGTAGCTCGTATGGGCCAACTTCTTCTGCTTCCGGTAATAGAAGATGGTCATTTCGGTCGTTCGCAATAACGCGCGATGCGACAATACGCAAAATCTCAGGTGAGATAGGATTCTGGAAGGTTTGGTTTTGTGAGTAGGGCACCATGATCCACCTAATGGGCTAATCTTACCTCGTAGTCGGCTACGTAATAATTTGTGCACATGCGCTGAATTTGCATAGGGCTCAGCATCCAGCAGACGTCGTAGATGATCTCAATGTCTTCGGCCGTTGCCTGAGAAATTTTAGTGGGCTATCAGGAGCAAGGTCCATGGGAAAATCCGCTAACCTTCTTGAGTTGCAGCAATTTCGTTGCTTGCATCAAATGTTCTAATTGCAATGTACCCTCTGGCATATCATGAGACTTACACCACTCTTCAATCCGCGTTATGTTATACTGAATCTGCATCGCTAAAACAGACACAGTTGGCAATCTGAGAATCCGAGAATCCGAGACGAGAACATACCGCGCTTCCACGAGGAGAAGTTCCTACGCATGAGAAGGTCGTTGAAACTGGTCACCCCGATCAACTTGAGGAGTTCTGTCACCACCTGTTGTACGACACTCTCCTCCATGTAGTAGCTCTTCAGACTCTTCCACACCTTGTTCAGCAAATTGAGGATGTCGTCCATGCTGAACGCTGGCTGGCTATTGGAATTGAAGACGCGATTGAATAAACGCCCTCCCCCGTCGCTTGCGATGAAACCTGGTAGAGACTGACTCTCGATGAGGGCAGGAACAACCATTTTCGTAAGCTTCTTTTTCGTCTCTGTCATCCATGTGTGGTATATGTTGTATTCCAAACTATCCAGGTCGTGCTTCACGACGGAGACCAGTCGCTCATAGTCGGACCAGTCGAATGGGCGCACAGCGTTCTCTTCACCAGGCCCAATACCCTGCAGCATGTCTGACTCGGCAACGCATATGAATGAGAGCATTTCATGGACGTTCGACAGCCAGAAAATTCCAGGAACAATGGCTTCTTCGCCATTGAATGTCTGCGAAGACGTCAGATGGAAAGTCAAAATTACTGAGGAAGGGAGCACTCGCCATCACGTGAGCCTGTATAGTCTGCATGACGTTCGCCAGGAACCGTTCGCTCTCGGATATTAGACCATACTTCCACATCTCGTTTGTGACCAGGCTGATGAGGTTTGCAGGGAACAAAATCTCCTTGACAGCTGACGGATTTGTTAAGCTTGGTAGGGGGATCTTGAGGCCCTTGATGAGTCCCTCCAAGACGTCTTCGTCTAGATTCCGGATGTCTTGGAGAAGGCGAATCTTCTCCTCTGCGGGATCATCGTAGATGTCGGCCAGCCCATCTATGCCACGGAAGCGTGGAATTCCTTCCTCCCCGTTGTAGGCCACGGATACTGCACGCGGATTCGCAGTCTGGGTACGTTTCACGAACGACATCAGTTCATCAACCGAGGTACGGTTGTCATTGCCGCCTAACGCGTAGACCCCAGCAGAACTGTGTCGTCGTTGATGCCGTGCTGCAGCGGAATGGCCACCATTTACAGCTTGAGCTTCTTCGGGGGCTGCATGGTCCAGATGGCGTAACGTGGGTGCAAATGTAGGAGAGACTGGGGGATCCCGCGCACCGCGGGTGAGGGACTGAAGGGCATGCGCGCGGTTGAGCTGCTCGCGAAGGCCGCTAACCTCATTCTTAAGAGTGAGGATGACGGAGCTGTCCTCCGCAGTGCGGATCGGCATGCTGTCAACCTGCTTAGCACGGTGCTCGAGTTCGGCGGCCTGTCGCGCCAAATCCTCTTCAAGCCTGCGAATTGTCTGATCCCGCTCTTGGACAGTGGCAACCGCCTCCTCAAGGCGCTTTTCGATGGCTTCCTTTTGGCGGAGAAGTTCATCACGACGAGTCAACTCTGTCCGGGATTCAGCGAGATCAGAAGTGAGCTGCTTGGCGCGCGCATCGATTTCTTCGTGCCTGGAGACCCAAGAATTGAGCTGGAGTTGAACTGCAGCAAGCTTAGCAGTCACTGCATTCTTCTCTTCCGTTCGCTTCTGCAGCGTCTGCGTAAGTTCCACGACCTTATTCTCCAGACGGTATGAAATCTCCTTGAACTTGGAGACCGAACGGGCCTCAGCTTTGAGGGCTTTGAGCTGTTTGCGGGCCAACCTCCTGCGCGTGCAACATTGCAGGTAAATGACATGGCGAACGTCCGAACGGAAAACTCTTTGAACAAGACTACAGGTCCTCTGTAAGTATAAGGCATTGAGAAGAAAAGTGCACGTTGACGTACACCCCGCGGAAGAGGCTCTGCAATAGCGTAGTTGCCTGAGCATGTCGTCGTTCCATGTATGCGCGACGAGCCTGGACACCACGGATTCCTGAACGCGATTTCAACAATCAGAAATCAGAATCGACGGAGAGTTGGACACATTATACGTACGGCTCTGCAGGCGAACAACAGCTTCTCGAACCTTCGTGAATCGCTTCCTTTGCACATAGCGTCGTGCGGCCTTCTGGAACCGGATAGCAGCCGTCTCCCGACGAACCCGAGCCACAAAGCGCTTGGCCAAGACCCCACGCCACCATGTCTGAATCCTGATAGCCGCGGTCCGCATCTCACGGTAGCGCTTCACACACATATGCCGTCGCATATTCTTTTGAACCACGGTGACCATAGCGTTAAGTCGATCCGAACGTAAAGTTTCTAGGGCAGCGAGCATGCCCGCACGGAAGAAGATCTTAGTTTTTCCGTTCTGATACTTATCGGGGTCGTTAATGGTCTTCTCTAGGATGAGAGAACAAAGGCCATTCAGCTCCAACTCCTGGATCATTGGACCCCACTGGGAAGACGATACAAGCATGAAATACCTACGCACTGTGAGACACAAGCGGGACTCGAGAACGAAGGAACAACAAACCGTTCAGCGAACTCCTCGTAGGTCCACCTTGTAGGGTAACCAGCGCAGCTAATTCGGATGGTCTCAAGTACACCACAAGCACGAAGCTGGCCCAGGACTTGTTGAGGGACGAATTTCCAGGCCTCCTTTTGCTCATTCGGTTTGATGCAGCGAATGTAATGGACATTCGTGATACCGAGCGTTTCCATCAAACTGGCTAAAGAAGCCTTAAAGATGGAGGCCTGAGTCGGTTTCCGTGCGGCTGCACCCTGGCGCTTGGAACCGGATGTAACCGAATTAACCAAAGAAGTACGCCCAGGGTCGGGGATGAGCGATTGCCGGCGAGAAGCCCCGCTCATATCCGAGACGGCTGGAGAGTTGGGCATAGGACTATCCGGAGACTTGGTCGAGGCCAGGGCGGCATCAAGCACTTCCCGAAGGAAGGTATTCTTCGTCGACCCCAGAAGAGTCATGTGTTCGTCGGGAACAGTATCACGGTTTTTCTCCAGGAACCCCACAGCTTCGTATGTTACGTCGAGGGCGTAGTGAGCGATGGTGAAAGCTGTGTTGCCGAACCGAGGCTTTTTGAAAACACTTTTTGTCTCGGGCTTTGCAATCTGAGTGTAGAGCTTCTGGAGGAACGATGCGTCCGTTCCAGCCGGGAGACGCGACTCCTCGTCCAAAAGCGCAAGGACGCCCAACTTACCCTCTATGACATCAATGCAAGGCTGATTGTCCGAAAATTCAATGAACTTCCAGTTAATCTGTTCCTTGACATATTCGTCTTGTTCGAGTTTGAAGACGTGTGCATTAAACTGGAAAACTTGTCAGGTGACGCATTGATAAGATGTAAGTTTTCACTGACTTCCTGTTGCAGCTTTTCATTTGCGTAGTTAATGCTGAATTGTTCAAAGGAATTCTGGAAAGCACATCACAAACCCAACACATATAAAACATTTGGCATCATTACCTTCTGGAAGTGCTCGAAACCGTAGATGTCAAGGACACCGATGAACATCTCAGCGCGTTTCTCCGCCTCGCCGTTCTCCCCAGCCAAGCTCTCATTGACAATGGCAACGAGCCACTCGAAAAGACAAACATACACAAATTTTGCAACGGAGTCACGTACAACAGTTGCCTGCGCAGCATTGAGAGACGTTACGATCTTCTCCGAGCGTGTAGTGATCTGCTTTTTGACAGTCCATTTCTTGAACTCTGCCTTGTCTATTCCCAGAAAGCGCGTAGCCAGTAGAAGTTCAGGATCGTTCTCGTCTATGGCAGCGTCTGATCGCATTTGCAAGATCTTAACGTTGCCGAGATGAAGCAGAGCAGACAGAAGACGGAAGACGGCCCACTGCTGTTCGACGGAGATACCGATAGTTGAGAGGGCATGCTGAGTTGTTCGAAACTCCTCCGCATCATCGACACCAAGAATGGGAGTAGATTGAGAGCCACCTTGCCGCAAGTAGTGAAACTTGTTGATATCAGTGTCTAGCCCAAGATCCTTGCGTTCCTTTAAAGGTGCGCCGGCACATAGTTGGTAGAAAATATGATAGTTGCGTTCGGTCGAAGGCTGGAAAACGATGCGGGAACGTTCCAGAAGATAGGTACGAATTCTTGCACCAACGATCTCTTGTCTTCCGTCGAAGAGAATCTAGAGGAAAGTTCTGCAAGCAACGCACACCGATTACGCGCAGCACGAACCTGGATATATTTGCCAAACCGAGATGAGTTGTCATTACGTGTAGTCTTCGCATTACCAAATGCCTCCAAGACAGGATTTGTAGCCAAAATCTGGCGCTCTACCTCGCTTGATTCGTCTAAAGAAAGCTTTGTTCTTGTCTTTGCGTTCGAATCGGGGGGATTAATAGATGCAAGATAACGCATTATGTATTTCGCCTGCAGGACACTGAGTACCTAGGTAAGAATACTATGCGAGACACTCACAGATTCAGTTTTCCCTGCGCCACTAGATACCCTGGGGGTCAACTTGACTTCCCACTCGAAATCATCCCACGTACCTTTCACCAGAAACGATAATTGTCTGACCAGTACCCTCTTTCCTCATGGCGGTGTACGCATCCTCCGCAATAGCAAACAAGTGGGGCTCAAGCTCTCCTCGCCTTCGTCCACTATAAGCCTGGATAATCTCAGGGCCATACTGGGTAATACGTTGAAAGGGGTTCATGGCGATCAAAACGATGCCACTATAAGTGTAGATACTATGCTGTGCATAGCGGTTCCGAATGGTATGAAGAACTACACGCGAACTTTGAAGACAGCGATGTCTATATATGTGGAAGAAGCGCACCTGAGGGCTCATTTAGATGGGATAGCGTAGCGAGATCATCGGCTGTCTCTAGTAGAGGAGGATTTCGTAGAGGTGGCAAATCATCTTGGCCGTCTCTGATAGCCTTGACAGTAGTGTCGATGATGATTTCCTGAAACAAGGGTTCGAGCCGGAGTAGTGAGATGGTTTGTCGGTGATGAAAAAAAGGCGACGCGCGGACTGACCTTGCCCCGGTCGTCGACAATGGTAAGCTTGATTTTGTCGCCAGACCCTTTGATAACATTTGTGACCTCGGCCGATATCCACCCTTGTTCTTTATCTGCGAACCAGACCCTGGTTCCCTTGCTATAAATGTTCTCTGCCATAGGCCAGGCGGATGTCGAGACGTTGCGAGGCGCTCATTGCTTGTTCCAGTGTTCCAGGATTAATTACCGGACTTTCTCACGGCCACCTGATCATCTCGTCCACGTAAAAAAATTCTCGGAGAAACACCGCTTTGCCGCACTTCTCTTCCACTCCACACCGATGCTCTGCATCAAATGGCCCGTACATTGAGTCGGATTTCAGATTTTCTTACACGACGTGTCATTGCTCGCTTGCTTTCAACTTTGCTATGTTGTATCGTCCTTGTTATCAAACCTTGGTCCCGATTCGGAGGTCATGATGCCTTTTTGCTTCTCACGCTTAAGGAACTCGTTTTTTCCGCTCAAGAAACGCTTGCACAACATTTGGAGGCTACCATTCTCAACATAACAGGAGCCTTCTTCGGCATTGGTCTCTCTACTTTGGCGAGATATCTCGCTTCTTTGCTGCCCGACCATTCTGCGGCTTCGAGGACGATCCCTGCTCTTTTCCTCGTAGCTATAACCTTTTTTGGTGTGTAATTCCTCCGTGTCCTCCGTCTTCACCGGCTAATGGCATTCTAGCTGGCTGGGCTAAAAGCCGGTTGCCTCGCTTGCAGCTGTCCGCTCGAATATCATGCTTTGTATCCATTTGGCTTCTAACCACTGATGTTGGTATATCGAGTGTAAGTATATTACGATCGTAATCCGTACCTCTCCTTGTGGACTAACTGCTATGATGAGTAGGGCTCCGTCCATGCTGCCACTTTCTTCATCTGGATGACGTTATCGGCTGCATTCATATGCCTCATAAGTAACATACTGCTCCTGCGTTGGTTCTCGACCCACTTCGCTAGAACACTTGCCAATGCATTTTCGAAGCTTCGTGAATGCCTTGCATTATCCATGGATGACTCTTTTGGTCTCGATGGAGGAAACTCGTCCCTTGGCACCACCTCACGATACAAACAGCTTCTCGATAAGCTAGTTGCAGAATCTGGCCAACTGGACCTAGCGTATTCGATTGCTGCTTTCGAACTTCGGCTCGGTCGGATAAGTGGTATGAGACTTTTGCTTTAATTTCTTGAGAATTTCTGAGCTTTCTCCAGTCGAATCTATCAAGCCTCTCATTGAAATAGTAGAAAATACTCGCAGGGAATTATCGTGGGGTAGTCCGGGAGCGAAAAGGAGTGGCGGAGAGACGTTCTCACGCTCCACCTCAACATCAGCAGTGAATCTCGGGCAGGCCATTTTGACATCGATGAAACATATCGAGGAGACCCTGTTGTTTGTTTTTGAGCACGCCACAAGCGCGTCGGGTCCGAATCCTTCTGAAAATGAGACAGCAGCTCAAATACTCCGTCTCCTCGACCAAGCGAGGGATGATGCGAGGAAAGAGTTTGCAAATCTATCCCAGGGTATGAATGAGGATTCCCAAAAAATTGATGACGTGGGGCTGGATGTAGAAGCCTCGGACCAGTCCCTCTTCGTTGTCTCGCTCATGGAGGTATATTTTTACCTTCCGTGATCACCCATGAATTGAGATAATGCCGTTCCCTAGCTGGCAAATGAAATGCACCGCGCGTTGCTCGTTGCCGAGAAGATTCTTGATCTCCACAATACCTCTCGCACTCGTTTATGGTGCCCTGGCCTTTCCTGGGCGTGGTTAGGCATTGCCCCCCCCACTATCATCGGAGATGACCATGACCGCGTGATGTCTGCTGATAATGACCCACAACTCTTCGAAGATGAAAATATGCTCAGTATGGCCGAAGCGCGGGAAGGTCTTTCTGAGCTGGCTAGATGGAGAGATTCCAACCTATCTGCGCCAATATTTACACATGTTGGCGCAACATTCACCAGCAGAGAATCCTTGCGCCTTCGCAATATCATTTACGGGCCAAGAATAATTCGTCTCCGACTTCTATTTGCCAGATGCGTCCGGGCTGTGACGCACTCTAGCCACCTGCAGCACGCGCTAAAGAACTCAGTTGGTGTGATGCTGTTGAGCCTGCCAGCTGTCCTGCCCTTTGGAAGTCCAGGTAGGAATTGAGTCTTCCGCGACATAATTGCCACTTCATTTGTAATCCAAGGTCGAAGATGGTTTGTCGAAGCGCACGGACAATGGATGATTATCAGCTATGTGTGGGTACTAGAAACGAATTCAGGAGCGACTTGGCGGGTGGCGTACCTCCGCATCGTGCGTGTATTGTGGACCCCACAGTCAGGTCATCCACTCATTTTTTTTTGCTAGGCTGGTACAATATTGGGGGCCACTTACGCGTACATCGTGAGTGATGTTAGGCATGTATTTCCACACCAACAATTATGGATGTGTCATAGACCTGGCTGATATGCCGTACGAATCCATATGGCCTCGTTCTGATGGTGACGGTTCGTGAGAACCAAAAAATGTCGCAGGGACATGCTTCTCAAATGGTTCTAGCTTGCGGATTTTCCGATCAGCTGGTTGATCACTAGGACGGAGGTGTCTTCTCTGGGTGTTGTCGCGTTAGTACACATCCTAGTGCAGCATAGTTCTCTAACCTTACTCGTTATACTAGGTCCGTGACGTTGCCACCGATAATATTTGCGCAGTACCTTGATCCCACAATTGACACCCCGATCACCGGTGCGTACACCACCTTCCGTTTGTATGCCTAATCTTTATGCCGCGCTCAGCACTGGCTGTCTGGAGAGCGGTTATGATTACGGCCGGCGTCTTATCGGCCCTAATGATGAATACCTTTGTGTTCCCAAAACATTGCAGGGTAACCACGTAAATAGGATGAAGCCAACGCAGTCCCTGATTCTCCACGTCTGACTTAGGTGCTTTTCTTGCGAAATACGAGCCGTACTCTCGGCTTACTGAGCCAGTTGTACCTGACGCTCAGCAGGTATGTTTCATGTGCCATTTGGTGAGGGTTCTTCTGATTGTACTGGAACAAGGGATTTATTCAAACGTAACCGGGCGTTCACTCCCAGCGATAGGAGACGGACGCGGAAGCTCGAGCTCGAAATACGCAATTCTCTTATCCGTCTATCGCGTCTGATCGTCGCGCTTCGCGACGAAATGAGCCTTTTACCCGTGCGTGCGACTCATCATCATCCAAACACAGGCCCGAGATCGAAGCTCTCACGCCAATCCCCCTTGGCAGAAACCCATGATACAGTATCGCAACGCTATAGGTTCCATGCAGGGGATGTTGGATATCATGGCCGGCATCCGCAGAATAAGGGAACGTATACCCGTGAGAGAAGCCGTATCCGGGGTCTTGAACGATCGGCGAGAGTTTGTACGCCGTTGTCCATCCTTCGGTTCGATATCAGAGTTTCTGATACACGAGGTTACACCGACTTAGGTATCTTGCGTGTGCATCTCGCTGTACGCCTGTGAACATGCTTTCAGGGCGCGCCAACCTCTGCCACAGTTCCTCCCTTCTGCACGGCACGCGCGCACCATGCTCACATCGCACATCGCACGATCCATGCGCGATTCGCACCGGGCTCTCGGGATGTCGCATATGTATGCGTCTGCGGAGGGCGAGATGTTGGCATACCTGGTCGACACCCTCGACAGTTTGCTTAACATCGGCCGAACGCTGTTCGGCACCGCAGAGTGGCTGACGGAGGCACCGATGTCAGCTGACTCGAGCTCGTCGGAGGTGGCACCACATGTCGAACTCGAGAAGCGTGATGTGTGGCACGGCGCAGAGTGATAGGCGAATTGGGCACTATCTTGTAGGGAAGTGTGAATTTCAGCTTTGGGCCATTGTATTTTATTTTAAAATGTCTGTAGACCTTATCATGTCCTTGCCATACAGATATACTCGCCAATATGTAGAATATGAATGGCGCATTAAGATTCTGCTATCAGGAGCCATGTCAGGAGAACAAAGTTTTTAGGAGGTTATCTGGAAGCTACCCTCTCCACTCCGACGCATGGATCAGCAGGAAGTGCCCCTGATTTTTTTTTGTATCCTCCCAGGTTGGAGAGTGGTTGAAGCCACAGTTGAGCCACACATCTCGCCACCATACATCGAAACAGAAATGCGTCATGCGTCTGACGTTCGATAGCCGCTCGTGCTATTGAGGCCGAACGCCTGGGATTCCAGAGATGGTATTATTGCAGGCCAAAAAGACTGTTAATAAAGTTTACGTTCATACGGGCGAGGGCTTGCGCGTGACGATTCAGCCCAGATTCGACATCGCCACGATACTTTTTCCACCGGATAATCGGGGGTGGACGGAGAGACACGGCCCGCGTGGGATTGGGATTGATTGCTCTTGTCTCTTGTCTCTTTTTGAACTGACAGCTGTAGCGTGATGTTATAATCAGGGGTCCAGGACTTTACATGTTGACATAGAAAGGCTAGAGTACTATGGATGCAATAAATGTGGAGGGGAGTCAGGACCCATCAGGAAATCCATACATTCATGCTGAGAGGGGGGGACAAATGAATAGAAGCCGGGGTAGACCGAAGTGAGAGTGGGTCGCAGTGGACATGCGGACGAATTACCGTCCGGCAACTGCTCTAGGTACCCGGCCTCTTACGCGGGTTAGTTGAAAATTTATTATCGCGGCCGGGTGGCTTTTGTCGGCATGGTCGATGGCTCCGTGATGAAAGGGTTAATAATGCTGTTTCCATGCCTTTTTGGGCGGATTTGAATTAGGTAATGAAAATTATTCCCCAATGCACATAGATCGACGACTGCATACCATCAGGTTAAAAAATGGGTGGCTGAATGTATGCAGCTGATGGCTCGGTCGTTGCCCTGGTAGGTCAAAAACATGACTAATGGAGAGGAGGACGTCAGGATCGCATCTCGATATGACATCGTCATCTCGCTGGGATGATGACCGCGGCAGGACATGCAGCCGCGGAATCGAGGTGCGACGGGGGGAGAAGGGGCTGGTCGGCAATATGTCTGGGTGACGCGGCAACATGAGGTAGCCGGAAGAATACGAGGAGGGAAAGAAAGGTTTGGAGGGTCGAGCGAGAAATAGAAAAAGGAAATAAAGGAGCCGTGGAGTGGGGAGAGGGGGATTGTGCGGGGCAGGAATGAGGAAATGATAGAAGTGAGATGATTGAGCCCGAAAGTGGAGCCGGCCGGCAACTTGAAAGGGAAATTCGCCGGGTTCGCATTCGTTGGCGTTTGCGCAAGTCGAGCCAGCCAGGCCAGGTCAGGTCAAGTCAGGTCCCCGCCTCGCTCATTACCGGCTGACCCCCTCCTAGCCCGGCTGCTGCTCCCTCTCGTCTGAACAAAGTTCAGCGTCGCTCTCCCCCACAAGATCTTCTCCACCCCCGACAGTTTCTCACTCATCCTCACCCTCCTTTTCTTGCCGGTCATCGCACTTACACCCGGTCTCGTCTCTTCATAAAATGGACTCCCCTCAAGATACTGTCAACGCTGACCATCAAGATGACCAACAAGCAAAGTCCTCGTATGTCGCGCATACCCTTCAGTTCATATTCCTTCCCCCCCCTCAGTCCCCCTCTACCCCATAGTGGAAAGACTCCTGTCGTCAGAGGTGCCCGGGCTTGCACAGTATGCCGCGCTGCCAAAGTTCGCATCATCGTTATCCCCATCTCGAAAATTTGTTTTCTCATCAAACAACCGTTCAGATGAAATGTGTCGGTGCGGAAGACGGCTCGCAACCCTGTCAACGGTGTAGGCGCACTGGTGCCGAGTATGTGCTTTTGCCATCTCTCTCTGTAGTATCCTTCATCTCACTCCCTCAGATGTGTGTTCGAGAGACATAGGCGTGGTCGAAAACCGGGTTCCAAGTTCGTTTCAACCCGGCCCTCAGTTCGGTTACTCATTAATGTATATAGGTTATCCGAAGCTTCCAAGATGTTGAGGCGCCTTGAGAAGGGCCTTAACAATGCCAAGTTGAAGTCACAAACCCTCGAGACCTCCTCCCCAGTCTCCCCAACTGACCTGCGTATGCGTCGTGGAGATTCCCATAACCGTTCTCCGGGACGTTATTCAAATGACCTTCCTCGCCTCAACGTCCCCTCTTTCAATGGAGATGACCGGACTGATCCCAAACTGCGATCGGCCACGGACGAGGAAGAAAACGAAAGTGAAGGGAAGCCAGACGGCATGTTCCCCGCGGACCTCATCCGGAGGGAGAATCAGCGTCACTCCTTCTTCAAGACCATCCTCAATCCTTCACATGAGAATCCTGCCACTTGTCTTCGATCGGATCGGTCCAACTCGACAACTTCCTCCCAAGCAGCAAACTCTTCCGCATCTCACGTTCTCAAAGACCCCGTCACCATGGGTATCTTGGATGAATCTAATGCCAAGGTCTTGTTTGACCTAGTGTTTTTACGACTCAACCCCTTCGTGAATCTCTTCGACCCTGCTTTGCACACCCCCGATTACGTTCGTTCGAAATGTCCTTTCCTCTTTACCGTATTAATCATGGCCGGCTGCAAATTCTTCAAACCCGAGTCGTTCAAGCCATGTCAAAAACTTGCTCATGAATTTGCCGTACGCGTTTTTGCCGACAACGAAAAGTCGGTCGAGGTAGTTCAGGCTTTTGCTTGTTTGACTTACTGGAGAGAGCCAGAAGATACAGTGGGTGCACCAATGTGTATTGATGACTCGTTTTGGCTCACGCTATCGCAGCGAACATGGATGTACATTGGCTTGGTGCGTGATCTCCGCGATAATGCGGCCTGCGTTTTTGCGATAACTCATACAGGCTTGTCGTATGGCGGTTGAATTGGGCCTTAACCGCTATGTCTCGCCGCCACCCCCAAATGAGACCGAGTTACAACTCCGGGAACGTCGTAATCACGAGCGTACCTACCTCGTATTATTTGTGCACGACCGGAGCCTGAGCATGCAGACCGGACGTCAATGGATGCTTCCAGAGGTAGGATTCTCTTCACATCAGATCGGTATAGTGTGATCTGTCTCACGGCGCCCGTCAGGATGACCTTGTCCGGCATTCGGCTAATTGGCACGAAGAGGGGGGCACCCCACTTCGTCCGGAGGACGTGATTGTCGCCGCATTTGTCCAGCTGCGTCGAATTGCCGTGAGTGACAACACCTGCCATTCCTGTTATCGTAATCCTCATTTTTCTCGAGATAGGCCGAGACCACCGACGTATTCTATCTACACAAGGGTATCCCCGGTGCAGCCCACACAGACGTCAATAAAGAGGTATTGCTGCGCAATTGTAACGGCAAGTTAACTCAATGGATGGACACATGGCACCATGAAATGCGGCGCGCCAACGGGGAATCCTTTCACATGTCATTCCTCAGCTTCTTCAGATTGCATGTACGGTTGTTTTTGAACAGTTTTGGCATACATGCTGCCATGTCCCCCGTAAGTTTCCGGCTCCACTCCATGTGATCATCCGAAGACTGACCGAGATTAGTCAAGCCGCACAACACCCAGCGTCCAGGCATTATCAGCGTGCTACACAAGCGCCAAAGAAAATATGCACATCGTCTCGCACGATTTCGCATCAATGAGCATGCTCGTAAGCCCAATTTATGCTCAGTTTTAGGGACTCGATATTTACGCTCTTCCAGCGTTATGGACAGGACTCTATCACCGTCATGACGGCATATTCCGCCGTCTTCCTGTTGAAGGTACGGTGATGATGATCCCATTTCTTCCTCCGGTATGGCATTTTGTCTGAACCAGCCGTTCTCAGCTCCTTCGTAGCTCAAAGACGTTGGCGGAGTTACACGAGGGTGCCACTGGCGAAATTCACGCGATTATCTCAAAAACCGCCGATGCTTACGAGGAGGCGTCGCATTTGTCGCCAGCGTGCACGGGTGCGGCTTATCATGCGCGGTTCTTGCGGGAGCTGGTTGCGCAAGACATTTTCCGGTCTCAGCAACACAAAGGATGGGAAGACAACCAATCCCGCTGTGGGTGTCATTGCGTGCGCTATGTGACCGATAGCATGGCTGATGGAGTATTGGCCAACAGCGTCACGGCGAGAGTCGACGCTGTCGACAACCACGCAAGTGTCGCAGCCTCCAGGGGTATACCCCAATCAGATGATCGACTCCGTGCAGGAGTCAAACGTTCATCATCCCTTTTCCTACCAGATTTCTCCTACCCAACCTAGCGCGCCCGCGTCCGCCCAGGAGTCGATGCAGGTCGACTCGGTGCGGAGCGCCTCGGCTCAGACTTCTAGCGCGCAATCGTACGGCAGCAATACCTACTCACAGTCACCACCAGCGCCTCAACCTTCCCAGGTAGCCCCAGCAACACAGTCAGATGACTTGAGGTATTGGAACAATATGTTCCGGGATCTCGGTTTTGGCGAGGCCGTCGATCAGAGTTACGCCGCACATAACATGTCGGGCGTGCCGACACCGCCGCATCACCCACCGCTACCTACGCCGCACCACTATGGGAATGGGCGTAATCATCAACAGCCGTACGCGTATCACCACATGCACTACGAAGCTCCCGGGTACGGATTATAGATGATGACATAACACCCCACTATCCCTCACTTGACGCATATACTCATGGTCCCCTCATCTCAATGCCCACACGTAAAACGTAAACACCGTATCCCACGCCTCGTCTTTGCAAAACCTCTAGCTCTCGCCCCTCTAGTCCCAGCGTGTTCGAGTCTGTAAATTATCCATTGTAGAACCGTATCTCATTCTGCTTGTCACTGATAACCTTGCTGCACCCCGGTTCCACAGCCGAGACCTTTTATGTATATGATAGAACGGATCGGGTTCTAACAGTTCTTGCCACACTATCTGTGAATTTAATCGCGCACGTAAAGGTATATCAACAGAAATCAAAAAAGATTACACAGGGCAATATATCGAGATGGCACAGGTCGAACTGATCATTGTTCTTTTTCATTTCACTCCAAACCGATATAGAACACGATAAGTTCATGTCCCACCGCGGCCGCGATCCGTGGGATCCCCTTGAGCGACAGAAAGTCAAAGTCGCGTACGCACAACGGACGTGGGGCGAGCGTGAACGCGGTCGGCTCGACGTGAGCGTGAGCGTGCAAGGCGCTGTGCACGTGAATCGTCGCGCCGCGCGCACCGGGGCTGCGCGTCGAGATGGCGAAGTATTCGGGATAGGTCGGACACCACCGAAAACGATGCGCGCCCTCGGGAAACGAGGATCCGCTGAGCGTCGGCTTGCCGCCATGTAGCTTGGAGAGGTTCCAGAGCGAGAAGCGGGAGCGATGTACGGCGCCGATACTACCCGTACAAGGATGAGCCGCAACAGCAACAACAACAACAACCGAAAAAATACGACGGAGAGAGTGGGAAAAGGGTGGAGGGGAAGATGTTTACGCACATGTCGGGATTGGCCTGTTGCCAGGCGGCGGAGGCCAGGAACGCGCAAGCGCCTCCGGCGATGCTGCGCGGAGCTGCGAACTCGACGACGCGCGGGTGGTGCCACGCTGCATCCGCGGGTGCGTGCGTGGGGTCCGAACGCCAGTCTACGAGGGCGAGCGAGCCGCGCACGTCTGCGACGAGGAGATCCTTCGTCGTCGAGGCGTGGGCGCAGACGGAACTCAGCGCGTGCGGGAAGGAGATCACGTAGGCGGTCGGTTGGGCCCGCGCGGCGTTGGTGGTGGTGGTGGTGGTGCCGCTACTCGTGCTGGTACTAGTGCTGCGATCGGATGCGCCTGGGCTCGGGGCGGGGGAGCGCGAGCGCGAAAAGGGTGCTGAGGGTATGTCGACGTTTGGGCGGAGGTCCCAGACCATGAGCATTTTGTCGTCTTTTTTTTTGTTTTTTGTTTGTTGTTAACCGATTGAGGATTGCGTCGGTAAGTAATGAAGAGGTGGGAAGGGAGAGGGGGGAGAGATGGAGACAGCGCACCTGAGACAGTCGCGACGTAGCGCGCAATGTCATTGGTAGGACCGCCGCAGAATGTCACGTCGTTCACGGGACCGTGGTGGCCGCTCAACCCGCCACCGAACGGAAATATGTCTTCGTCGACATCGGGCGTTTTTGTGAGCAAGTGTAAACCAAAGTTGGAGGATGCGACTGTGAGCCTTAAAGGGACTCATGTCATGGAGCGGTGTGGTTTGAAAGAACTCGTCTTACTCGATAAACCATTGATCCGATGACGAAGGAGAGACAGCACGGGGAGACCATGCAAGGGCGGTGATGCGGGATCCTACGTGGAAAGACGCGACGAGGTCTGCTGAAATGTCGGTCTATTCGCGTCGGTCGAAGGGTGAGCGCGGACAAGGGGTGTACGAGAAGGATGGCGGCACACACGATGAGCAATACGGAGACGGAGTTCTCGCCGCCTATGGCGACGATGTCAGGCGCGTCTGCGTTGTCGCACGCACGAACGACGTGGATGAGTGCGCCATGGTCGTGTCGGAGGTCCATAATTTATAATTTTCGAACGTGCGCGGCGCGGCGCGTCCCCTCAGGCGT
>Ga0137394_10000145_pt1 | contig 48812 bp, 62 predicted proteins | sample czobulk116metaG_FD_108278 | JGI IMG/M metagenome (GOLD analysis project Ga0137394, IMG submission 108278) | Vadose zone soil microbial communities from Angelo Coast Range Reserve, California, USA - czobulk1.16 metaG | ecosystem: Environmental > Terrestrial > Soil > Vadose zone | place: USA... | reverse complement strand
CAAGAAGGAGCTCGGTGTCTTCTCTGATGCCCTCCACCCGGGCCTCATTGGCAGAAAATTGTAGAGTTACGCCGCTGATCCAAGTTCAATATCTCCCTTTGGTCATGCACATGAGACATGAACCCCGCTGAAACGAGGAGCAATGAGGTTTCACATAATTTCCAATCGATGTGATGCGAGCACGGTACCATCTTGTCCCTTCCACATCTCTATCTGGTTCAGTAGGAATGAGACCGAGTCTTGCCTAGAGATACGCGGGGATGGAAGGCCACGGGCGCTTCTTGTGGACGCATGCTTCATTTGTACTACAGTAGTACCTCAGTCATTGCCAGTCATGTTGCAGTCTCCGTCTGCTCACAAGGCACTCCCCCACACCGCTTATAAACGCACACCAGCGTACTCCTCATTCTGCGTAAAACCCATCCCCACTTGGTGCCAACCTTTCTGGACGACGGCGCCCAAGGTGACATGGTCAACCCTGGTAGTGTTAAAGTAATGAAGGTACGCACCTACGTATCCGCTTGATCGCGGAAAAGACATATGCTCAAGCTTGGATGTCTGCGATAGGATGTCGCAGTCCAGCACGACGCAGCGAGTCTTGACAGCGTCCAGATGGACGACGACATGCTGGATCAACAACTCACCGAGGCGGAGGCTCTGGTCATGCGACTTCGCCAGAGGAAAAACGAACGCGCCCTCATATCCCGCCTACCTGTGGAGATCCTCATCCAGGTCTTCAGCAACCATTGTGCGTCAGATCGTCACCCCCACGTCCGTCTTCGCACGCCGCCGCCGTGGCTGGCTGTGACGCACGTCTGTCAACGCTGGCGCCGCGCCGCTCTCTCTTGCCCTTTCCTTTGGGTCAACATCATCTCGACCAACTACAGATGGGCAGAGGAGATGCTCGAACGCTCCAGGGACGTTCCCATACACATCGCCATAGACGACGGCGGCAGCACCCAAATGCCATGCGAACTCAGGACCGCCCGGATGCTGTTTTCCGAGATTCACCGCGCGCAGAGCCTGGTGATGACCAGCACCCACACCATCCTGGCGTGCATGTCCATCCTCTTCGACGCGGAGGCGGCCCCGTTGTTGCAGGAACTCATCATCACGAATTTCCACCCGACCAGCGCCTTGGACCTCATAGCGCGGCCCCTGTTTAGCGGCAAGACGTCGAGCCTGCAGTTCTTGTCTCTGTACCGCTGTCGCGTGCTGTGGTCATCTCCGCTCCTCCAGTGCGACCTCGTATACCTTTCCGTTTCACATATACCGCACGAACACCGCCCCCCTCTGTATCAAGTCCTCGAAGTCCTCAAGAGACTCACCCGCCTCGAGTGCCTGCAGCTCGACGAGTCCCTCCCCATCCACATATCCTCCCCCGGCGAGTCCATCACATCCCTGCTCTCCGCCGAACGCCTCTTCCTACATCGCCTGCGCTTCTTCTCCCTGTGCGCGCGCTCAGCGCTCGACATCCTCGACTTGACGGCGCGTGTGCTCGTGCCTACCTCTGCCCTCTTCCAGCTCATATGCGAGGATTTTGAGCGGTACACCTCAGACACCGATTCGGGCGACGTGATGCTCGCCGCGCTCGCCTCTCACCTCTGCGCACCCCGCGAGACTCCCACCAACAGCAGCAGCACCGACCTGTGGGCTCCAGTGCGGAGCCTACACGTGCACGATATCCCTGCTGCGCGCAGCTGGTCCCTCTTCGCAGGCACGAGCGGCCCCGCAAACGCAGACGCCGACACAGACACAGACACAGACACAGATGATGACAACGACAGCGACGACAGTCCGGACGCACAAGGCAGTCATTATAACCACAACCACAACCGCCGACGCCGACGCCGCAAGAGCAAGAGCAACAACAGAGCAGATGCGGACATACCGCCCCCGAACCCGACCGACGAACCGATACACATCCTCTCGCTGCACCTCCGGTGGCACGCGTACCCCACCAGCGCCCGCGCAGCCGCCTCCTTCATCGAGCGCGCCGCGCGGCTACCCGCGCTCGTCCACGCCAGCACGCTGCTCATCGAATCTGCCCTCTTCGAGAGCGGGAAGGCATGGCGGACGGCGTTCGCCCGGGCCCGTCACGTCCGCGCCGTCTTTGCCGGAGGCAACAAGGCAGCGGCGGGCGCCGCGCAGATGCTGCGTGACGTGGGGGGACAGTACCCCCGGCAGTACCCTGGGCCCCTGGCGCTCGCACGGTTTAGATCGGGACAGGACGCAAGTTCGGACACCGATGCGCATGCGCATACTGGCTTTGCTGCTGATGTTGCTGCCGATGCTGACGTGTATGCGGCGATCGCGCGCCTGCTTCCGTGGCACCTCACCTTTGAACGTCCGACGAGGAAGCCGCCCCGGGTATTGTTGCCAAAGTTGAGACGTCTTGCGATCGCTAGCGCGAACTTTGAGAACGTCGAGGCGGGCTTATTCGAGAGCTTACACGCGGGCCTTCTGGCGCGAAGGGAGGATGAAGGCGGCCCGCTTGCTCAGTTGTCCATTCGGCGCTGTGACGTGCTGAAGGAGCAACTTGATGTCCTTGGGCCGCTCGTGAGAGAGTCTAGGGTCAGATGGGATGGGGTATCACACGCTGTTCCCTCGCCCCCCCCAGCTTCAGAAGCTGGAGATGGCAACGCGCAGGGACTGACGCTTACCCATCCAGCGACTGCAGGGCAGGGCAATGGTTGGTATGGTGCTGCGACGATTGTGGAGGAGCCAGAGATGGGACATGATGGGTATGATTTGCCTCCTGTGGAAGGCCAGAGCCCACTGTTGCTCCCGGGTGAGTTGGACGGATTTGATGAGATTTGATGATATTCAACACCTCATCTGCACTGCACTCTAATGTTTATGCTTCCACACATCTGACAATGATACGATACCACTCTACTCGCTGTAATTGTTTGCTGAGGCAGAACCCTAAAGCACGGTGCATGAAAGTGCATGTAATATTGCATACAACATTTTCTGTCGGCGCGAGATGATATAAGGTGGCAGAATGTAAGGATAAAGACTCCGTCTACGACTCCTTGACCTTGACTGAACCACGAAGAAGACCCGTCTGCGGTGCCATAAGCAAAGTTCCCAAGACCCAGAATAACAAATCACATACCCGACGAGCGGCAATAAGACCAACTTTCTGGCCTGGAACAGCGGATCGGGCAATCGTTGATGCCTTCCCGATGTGCTGGTGATTACCACCACCATGAGGATGGTCGACAGGGTTCATTGCAACACCACGAGTACGAGGCCAGCTAAAGGTCTGTCAGCGTCATTACATTCAGCTGTTTCAAGTGAATCCTACTTGTAGCGTTTGGCCTTGTATTTGTGATATGCTCGGCCAGCCTTAAGCAAAGGCTTGTCGATACGCCCGCCACCAGCAACGATACCGACAGTAGCGCGTGCGCTGCCGGAGACAGTTTTCTTTGAACCAGATGGGAGACGAATGCGAGTCTTGTTCTCATCGGGAGAGTGACCGATGATGGTGGCATAATTTCCAGAGGTACGTGCGAGTGTACCACGGTCACCAACTTTCTCCTCGACGTTGCAAATAATGGTACCTTCAGGGCATGCGGAGACCGGGAGGATATTGCCGACAGCAAGCTGGGCCTTCTTTCCTGCATAGACAAAGGCCCCTGTGTGAAGGCCCTCAGTGGCAATAAAGGTCTCCTTTCGGAGCTTGTAGCGGTAGGGGTCACGGAAAACGACACGAGCAAGCGGGGCACCACTAGCGTGCTCTCTAAGCTGGGATCGTGTGGGGAAATACGATGGAACGCACCGGCCAGCATCATGGATAATTTCCTTCACAATACCGCGAATGTAACCATTGCGCTCGGCGTAATCAAGTGGACGTAATTTTGCAGGTGCCTTGTTGTGGTGGGTGTGCGCTTTGAACTAGTCGTCGGGGGCACACAGATAAATGATGCGTCGATGGATAACGTAGGTATGAACATACGATAGCATGCGAGCGCCTTTGTGTGCGAATGACCCTACCCATCGTTGGTTCTGGAATACGGATAAATCAGTGATTCCGCGCGCGTGTGGCCGGAAGATGGGCAGAGGCAAGTTGTGCACTCTGACCGCATAAGAGCAATCCACCCTCATGAAAGTCGCTCTGGATGAAAATTTTGGACTCAAGGGAAGTAAAACGGTACGACAAGGCCTCTGCAACGAGACATAAAAGAAAAGGGGGTTCAAACACTCACATTTTTGCGTCTTGAGGGAAGTCGTCGTTGGGTCGGTAGACTACGCGGCGTGGAAACAAAGTCTGAGCGCCGCTACGGTATTCGGCAATTGCCGGAAACAAACAAGGTAAGTTACTATCGTGGGGGTAGGTTTTTGAAAAGGTTTGAAAATGTGTTTCGGAAACATACTTCCCGATAAGTATGGGCCACCGGCTTTCTTTCAGAGGCAGGTATGCTTCTAACCTAGACACATATGTATCATAAAGTTGAATATCAGAGGTTGTGTCCTGGGAAGCACCTTGCCGGACTGAAAGGTGGGTTTTTGAAAACATTTCAGTCACAACAGTCACGGTGCCTGTCAAGCCGATTCACTCTCCGCTCGGCACCAGTAACTGATTCGTAGATCATGCACTAGTCTCGGTCCCAGCCGTTACGTTTCAAACCCCGCTGAGGATGGATTATCACCAATCGCCACGCTATTGTCAAAATCTGCCATGTATGCTGCAGTCACTGGTGGGGCCTAGGATTTTGCATAGAGGAGATTAATTGTATCAGATTTATTCCCTCATGACAGTCGTCCAGACATGGTTTTCTGCAGATCATATGAAATTTCACCCAGTTTTCCTGCAGTTCTATGAAATCTCCATGGATTTCTTTCAAATAAATTGGACGGCCAGCTTTGTATGCACCACAAGCACTTATTCCAAGATGCCAGAGGGCGTGAATTCACAGGAGAGGTAGATATTTCAAGTTTTCAAAAACCTACCCATTTTCAAAACCGGCGCCAAGAATAGCAGGCAAATGGTGTGCGACGGCAGAACTGAATCTAATTCCAGTGCATCTCGTTTCTACGGTGGAACTGTGGGCTTCGTGTGGCCGACGAAGGTGAAAGGACATGGGTTATAACAGACAATGAGGACTGTTGACCGTGTCCAAGAAAGGCAATTGTTCCCACGGGTAGGTTGGGCCACTCGCGTTTCTTTCATTTTTTAAAACTTTTCTCGCCGTTGGGAAACGAGGGGGAAAGGGCACAAAGGCAGATGGGTCAAGGTTGATATTTGGGCCCGACTGTACGAAAAAAGGGCGGATAGAAAAGGCGAGGTTGGATTCAAAGACCGCTGAGAGACGAGATCACGCCAATCGCATCTCCCCGACCCGTCCGTCCGTCCGCTCACGCTCACGGCTCTCTGGCACGCTCAATCTTGCCGTTCGTCCCACCCTGTTTCGTGTTCAGTTCTGCCTTTTATGATTCACTTGGATCATCCACCCTCTGTTTCGACTCCCACGACTCAGCCGCTCGCTCTCCAGAGCAACGACCACTTTTCATGGAACTCAATTTCGACGGCTGCAAGAGATACCGAGCCTCGCGCTCTTAACAAAGATGGTTCGCCCTCCGTTCCGTCCGCCTCCATAGTTCCTCCTTTTTCTCCGGACAAGACAATCCAAAAAACCTCTCCCATTCCTCGACAGTCATCACTCACCCCCCCTCCGAGCTCCCCTCGACGTGATGGCGAAGCAGAAGCTGCACCAGCTCCTCCTACCGTGTCCAACACCACAACTGCCCCCGCCCCACCCACCCATTCCCAAAGCGCGTCCCCGGATCCTCCACATAACCCCCAGCACGATCCCGCCGTCGAAAACCCACCACCGTCACGGCCGCTCACCCCGCTTAGCGAACTTTCACCAGTACCAGACAACGATGAAGACGCTTCCCCGGATGCACAAGGCACAGACAAAGGCGAAGGCTCGTCTTCACTCCAGCCTACGTTTTCATCCCCTTCCCGACAGATTCCCGTCAATCTAGAGGCCACCTCATCACACATTCGGGTATCCCCTTCTCGTCCCCGCCCCACCTCCTCTGACCAGTCATCCCAGAGGGGTTCATTTTCGGCTCCTTCTGGTGCTCCTTCAATTCCAAAGGCGTCGTTTGTGCTGCAAATCAATACCGAGCTAATCAAGTGCGCCCTCCCAACATCTGCGTCCCCTTACCTTTGCTAACTGTGTATCAGAATATGTATGGAGTTCCAGTCTCGAGCCATTCCCCTCGATGACCCGAGATATCAGCAGTCTGTTCCTTCGCTGCTCAAGACCGGCTCGACAGCGCTAACGTCCACGCTACAGGTACGCTAGCCGATTACAATCCAACCTCACATGGCTCGCTTCAGCCGCCGACGCGCACCACACACAAAATCGACACCCACCTCTCATCATGCAACCACCTCCACCGTTAGATTTTGTATCTACCGAATCCGTGCGACAGCTTTATGCCGCTATGCCTACCGTTTTTGCGCGCGACATTGCACGGGCAAAGGGCCTGTTAATTCCTCCCCAGTCAATGCCAACGCTCAAGCGTGAGCGCCCGACAGAGGAGCCTGAGCTCACAATGATGAAACGACACGATACAGGCGAAAGCAAGGCCGGCACCGGTATGCCACTACCGGCCACTCCTGCCCTCGCCCCAAAGTCTGTTCCGACTTCCACCCAACCATTCGCGGGTAGTGTCCCACAGGGGGCAATGCCCGACCGCACGCGGATGGTCCCAATGCGCCAGCAGCAGGCCCAATTTCAGGCGCAAGCATCCCAGGTGCAACAACCCCATGTATCGGGCGTACGACAGATGTCACCTCCCCAAGGAACTGCTGGCATCGGTGTCGGTGTCGGTCAACCTCAGGTTCAAAGCCAACAAGCTGGCGCGCACCCAAATACCGTGCAACACATTATCAATGGTTTTGGGCCGCAGGGCTTGTCCTTCATGCACCAATTACAAGACCCAAATAGTGCTTTCGTAAAATACATGGTAGAGCAAATACCAAACTTCCTGACGTTGCCGCTGCAACAGCAGCTGAAAAGTATGCAGCAAACACAGGTGCGCTTTACCACCTTCATGTGTATGATATCACTCTGGCTTACGGGAATGCTGCCTATAGCAAATGATACAACAGAGGCGGGTGAATGCGCACCAACAACAGCAGCGATTACAGCAGCAGCAGCAGCAACAACAACAGCAGCAGCAGCAGCAGCAGCAGCAACCCCAGCAGCATCTACCACCTCAGCCACCTCGAACGCCTCAACAACTTCAGCAACCGCAGCAACCGCAACACAACCCACAGCAAACACAACAGCCAAGTATGGGCAATCCCAACCTAGGCGGGCTCGCGGGTCATACGCTATCGCAGCTACATATGACCGGCCCATCACAAAATAGCATGATGACAGGCGGAATAGATCCACGCACAGGACGACCTTCACTGACGCCAGCTCAATTTCAGCAACTTAGTATACCTCAGCAGCGTCAACTATTCCTCATGCATCAGCAGCAGCAGCAGCACCAACAGCAACAACCGCAACAACCGCAACAGCAGCACCAACAGCAGCAGCACCAACAGCACCAACAGCAGCAGCAGCACCAACAGCAGCAGCAGCACCAACAACAGCAGCAGCACCAACAACAGCAGCAGCACCAACAACACCATCAGCAGCAGCACCAACTCGCACGCAGTAGCGGGATGAATAGTAACCTCGGTTCTGGTGGGCTCATGAATCAGCAGTTTGGGGGAGGAGGTACTATCCCCGCAAATATTCCTATGAGCGCGGCTCTTCTTCATCAGCGGCAACAGCAGCAAGCTCGGTTGCAACAACAAGCCCAACAACAAGCCCAACAACAGCAACAACCGCAGCTCAGTGAATCCGCCGCATTCGCAACAGGTCTTCCGGGTGGCAACGGCACTGGTATCCCTGGCATTGCGCGCAGCACACGCTCCCCATCTGACTCGACGCACTCACCACTTACACCCCGCGGACCGCATCAGCAGCTACAGCAGCAAACTCAGCCGCAGCCGCAGCCGCAGCCACAACAACAGTCGCAGAACATGGACTACCAGCGTGTTGCGTTAATGGAAGCGAATCAAGTCCACGCGGGATCGCCTGTACCGGGTGCCGGGTTCGTGAACGCCCAGCAGTTGGCGAGCGCATTCGGCGCTGGGATTGGCAACACCGGCAGCACTGGCGGGTTGGCCAATGGTAGCTACAGCGTCAGTCCACCTGGAAGCGCTCACAGTCGCACGTCCTTCCCCGGCACGACTGCAGCACCCTCGCCAAGCGCGACAACAAGCGGTAATTGGAAAGCAGGTGGCGCGGCGATTGGCGCAAATGGCGGGTGGCAAGGTGCCCCTGGTACAACTGCGGGTTTAGGCAGCGGGATGGGAGGCGGAATGGGGATTGATCCTGCCGCTTTCGGGTACGGCGGAGACAATCAGGCGTTTGGGACAGACGGGTTGGTCATGGACCCGATGGACACTCCTGGGATCGAGTTTAACGACATCTTCAACATCCCTGGATAATTTGTTTATTCGCCTTTCTCTCCGTCCCCCCACTCCTCCCTCTTGGTTTCTATTTACCACCTTTTTCGCTTTGCAACGCATGCTGGTTATTATTACGTGCTTTTCTCACCTCTCGTACCTCTTCCGTTTTTCTATTTCGGTGATATAATCTTTTTTTTTTCTGCTTTCTTTTTTGTGTATTCCGTCTGTTTTCTGTAGTTTATGATCTCTCATGATTTCAACGGATAAAACCTTCCAAAGTGTGGATGCAATGCATCATCCGATCACTGGCAGTGCCACGCTCGCTCAACTGGCTCGGCACCCGCGAAATACTCGTAAACAGTCTCAGTTTACCGTAATCAACTCGGAATCAGCTTGAAAGCAGATGCCGTTCGCCAACCTCCCCCCGCACGAGAAGGATGCCTTTTTCGCCCTCCTCGACGAGTGAGTCCGTCTCTAAACAACCCTCCCCCCATGTCCAATCGCGCTCTCACATACTGCCTTCGTCGCTCGTTCCAGGTACTTTACGTCCAGGCCCGACCTTCTCTCTCGCATGAGTGGCACAGCAGGCCAAGAGCATCCGGAAATGCAGTCCACGGCACCATCACTAGCACTACCACCAGCAGCATCGGCAGCGGCACTAACGACGGCGGCCCAACGTGCGATGGCGAATCCCGCCGCATCGCGGATGCTCGCAGCGGGGATCCAGCGCGCCGCCACTACGGGTACTAGTAGGGCCGGCGGCGGACACGGTCACACAGCGGTAGCCGTCGCACCCTTGGCGATGGCGGCGTTGCCTTCGCTCGTAGGCACGGCGTCCGGCGCTCGAAATAATAGCGCGGCCGGTAATCACGACGGCCATAACGTCAACGCCAATGCGCCGTCTGCTGGTTTCGGCGCCGGCCGCGTCGCTGCCGCCGCACAAGCGTTCTCGTCATCGTCACCTAAACCTGCGAATTCGAACAAGCTTGTACCGCAAAAGGTGAGTCGGTCTCGTTCTTCTCCAGAGACTATCATCGATCGGATCGGCGGGGAACCGTCGTTCGGCCATTCGCGTTCTCTTTTTTTATTTCTGGCTTGTCGTCGTTTTTGCTGACGATATGCGGGTGGACGATGTTGCGTTGCGTTGCGTTGCTTTGCGTTGGGGGTTGTGTGTGTGTCTCTCGACTCGATAGAAATTCGGTGATGTCGACGTGTCGTCCGCTGGCGCGATGTTCCGCTCCTTGCGTGGATCGACGGCCGCGAAAAACGCGCCACCTGCGCCGGTGCACACGTCGCCTGCATTTGCTGGGAAGAAAGCCGCGAGCGAGTTTGCACCACCCCCCGTGCGCCGCGTACCTGCGTCCTCCGCCGCCCCCGCTACGCCCGAGCCAGAAGAGGAGACGACGACGACGGCGGCGGCGGCGGCGGCGGCCGGGGCGTGGGCAGAGGCGTTGTATGATTATACGAGCGAGGTGCGCCAGTTTCTTTCGCGGATAGGGGTTGCTGACTCCTAAGACTTGCCTCGTGCGGTCTTCTTTGAACTTGAAGGAGGCGGGCGATCTGGATCTACGAGTGGGGGAGAGGGTATGGGTGACGGAACAGGGTTCGGAAGATTGGTGCGCCGCCCGACGTTGTCGACGATCCTAGAATACTTACACCCCGCCGTATCTTTAGGTGGACTGGGGAGGTTAACGGTCGAAGTGGAACGCTTCCTGCGTCATATGTGAAGCTTTTGTAGCTGTAGTCACACATTCTGAGATTTGTATCGCCTTCACATACTCGAGTACTGCCAAGCCTATGATCATTTCAAGTCTTACTCAACGTCAACGTGGCATATATCTAGTGGCACATTCAGTGTCCGTATCATGTTACAGGATAGTTTTGGGTACATTGTAGGGCGTGCAGCGGTTGGGAGATAGTACAGTGCTGTGGTGGCAAAACGATGTGCGCTAGGATGTGCGTGACAAAGTGGAAAAATACAAAAAGGAGAAGCAGGGAAAAGTGATAAGCAGGAGAAGATTGTGCGGTTCAAGTGTCCGAGCAACGAATGTGGAATAAAAAAGGGTGTGCCCTCCACAGCGAAGGCTGGCTTTATGCGTCCGTGGTATTCCCGCGTGCCGTCCCACGGAACATTATGGAGCGTGAGTGCGCAAGTCTGCGCAAGTGGAAGGCACCCGCACCAGACGCCACTGCGCTCGTACTTTGATTTGGCGGCGTTTCAGGTTCCATTTGTGAGTGGTGCACTGCAGCCTTCGTCGCAGCTCCCCACATTCTACTCAGAAAGCCAGCAGGAGCGGTGCGGCTCGGAGTTATCTTAGCGCCGCGCCCCGGACGTGGAGGAGGAAGCGCATCATCGATACACTGCATGCTACCCTCGATAGTCGCATCCGATGCGACCGAGGTCGTTCGACCGCGACGATGCAGCACTGCAGCTGGAAGTGGGCGTGGTAACAAGCACTGGCCAGGTTCAGAGACAAGTCGTGAGTTATCGTGGGACTCGGGTGCATCGTCATCTGAGAGGTTGTCGTCGGATGAGTAAATGGAACTCTCTGTTGCGGAACCTGGTTCCGAGTCCCCGCTCACACTGCTAATCGCACTCGGAGGAGTAGAGAGTCCTCGAGGAGGATGAGTACATGGTGCAGGACCAGAAGCATGACTGAGATAGGTCGATCCGAGACGCTTGGCGACTTTCTGCACGGTGTCGGTCAAATTCTGCGCCGTGTGCGGGATGACGATGGTGAGGGGAGGAGGTGTGGAAGCTACAGCGGGAGCTGAAGGTGACGAGTCGCTCACGGGCGCCTTCGCGGCCGGCGAGTTGGCACTTTGGTCGCGAGGGGGTGTCGGCGGGAATCGTGTCTGGGCCTGCTCACGCGCCCTACTCGCTTGGGCTAAACTGAGCACCTTCTTGCGGGCTTCTTGGTTCCGCACGGGAGGTCGCGCCATGAACGGCTCGAAAAGACGGCAAGCCTCGGGCTCGTCAAAGCGTAGGTCATAGTCTAGCATAAACAGCAGTTGTTTCTCCATTAAGTTGATCTCGGCTAGATCAAATATGTCCGCAAATTTTTCCCAGTGGATATTCTTTGGTGAGGAATCATTGAGATACTTTGCAGCTACGATGAGTGTTGCAAGAAATACTCGATGCCGCGTGCACGGGAGCCCTATCGTGAGAATTATGTAAGAATGGGTGCGAACGTATGCGGACGTATGCAAAAGCCCAGTTACCTTTCGCCATCTTGGGAAGCTTTGCTCGCAAGCGCTGAAGATAGATAAGCGTTGTAAGAAGGGTGGGGACCTGCACGTGAGATGTCTGAACAAGGCGGGCAATGAATTCCTCGAGCGGGATGAGACCCGGCGTGGCTGGGGATTGGTCAAAGTTGACCTTGTGCGGAGTATGGGGAGGAGTAGGAGGCGCGGGGCCTGCGGAGGACGACGCCGGCGATGTGTCCTCGGCGACGGCGATGATGCTACTCATCTGACGAGCGAGGTAGACGACCATCCGCCCTGAGACCGGCTTCTTAATAAGGCAGATGAGCTGCGGGTTGTGGAGGGCGGTTGGGATAAGGGAAAGAGGGTTTCTTCGAGACATCGAAAGAGAGAGAGTGGAGTTGAAGTAAGATGTTGTGCCCTTCGAGGGCGGGGGAGGGGTTGGTGGGAAGAAGAAGAAAGAAAGGTGTAGTGTCGCAAGGCGGGAGGCTAAATAGTGATACAAATAACAAACAGAAAAGTCCCAACAAATCACGAGATCTACGAGGGCAGGGTTGTACCGTAGAAGGGTAAAGGGAGCAGACTGAAGCTGCAGACGAATGAGAAAAGGTAGTAGAGAAGAATGCGAGAGAAGCGTCCCGATGACCAGCGGGATGGACCTTTATTTGTCCGTGACTCGACTTTTCGAACCGTCGGACGAGGCTGACAACTGACACTACACGGTCAATGGATATCAATATAGCAAGACCAAACAAAGCGACCTTCATACGCGTCGAGTCACGTGGAACACAACATACACTCAATCTTCTTCCCCTCCCCCTCCATCCTCTCGCGGTCCTTCTAAAGGAGGCCACATCGGGACCTTGAGCTCTGAAAACACATCTCCACCCCTACTCTCCTCTCCCGACTCCTCAGCTGCCCACGACAGTGGACTCTTCGCTTTAAGGTGGTCAACGACGCAGGAGAAAAGTGATTCGGCCGCAGAGCTCGCATAATCGGATATCTCTGCCAGGTGCGGCGGTAGAGTCGGCGACACAAAAATGGGAGGATTATCGATGTTGGGTGTCAATGAAGGTGAGAAGGGGACGTGCTGGACGTAGATCAGCTTGAAAAGTGGCTCAGAGACGTTTGCCAAGGACAAAGTAGTGCTGAGGTAAGGTTTGATCGATGACTCTGGGTCTTCGCCATCTACGATTGATACGGAGAGATAGACGACATCTATGCGCGATAAATCAGTCGGCTACATTCAGCGCAGTGCATGAAACTCTTGCATTTGCCTTGGGGCGCAGAAAGGGTGCCAGCGCCGGTGGTAAAGGCTTGAGCTGCTCTCGTCGACGATCCACCGCCCACTGAACCTGGCGGGAAGATGATGAGGGACGTATCCACCGGTGGTGTCTCGGCTGGTGCTTCTGGTTTCAACGTAGACTGGGAACTTTGTCCAGCACCATCTTCACCTTCTGGTGTAGCTGGTGCAGACTCGGCATCGTCCCCACTCAGCTCTTCCTCCGAGGTGAGCAACGCGGGGAAAGGAATCGCCTTGTCAATGACAGCAATGCACCTCGCAATGGGAGATAGAAGAGCGTCCTGTGCTGACGGAAGACGAAGTGACGAAGGGAGCTGATCGTTAGAAGCAACCAAAACATCCGCGGTAAGGGGTTCGGGAAAGTCGTCCAAATGAACCACAAATTTGTCTCCTGAACCTGATGACGGGGTAATAATTTCTTCGGTCTTCCTATCTAGAATATACACGCCGCCGTTGACTGCAGAGACACGACAGAAACCCTGTGCGACCTCGCCAAGTCCACCGTAGTGTCCGACGAGGAAAGGTGATGCACCGTATCGGCCTGACGAGCGGAGGTAGCTGCGTAAGCGGGTGAGTGCTTGTAGGGTCGCATCTGCAATAGCCCCAATTATTGTCATGTGCACGACAACAAGAACAGAGACAAAGCAAACCTGTGTTTGAGAAGCAAAATGCGAGAGCGTAAACGATTGCGTCTATCATATCTTGGGTAAGAGAGAACTTGGATTGAAGGAACTCAGAAAAGGGTCTCTGTTCATGACCTTGCAGCTCCTTGGAACCCTCAAACTCCCCTGAGGCAAATACAAGGAAACGCATTAGCCTGCGTTTCTCAATCAGAGTCAGAGAAGACTTGAAGACGTCCTCTTTGCTTCCGGGAACGTTCTGGAGTCCATTGCGGCTGGAGTAGATGCCTACGCGCTCGAGAAGATGGTAACCACCATAACGAGAGACACCGGAAGCAATGAGAGACGAAATAAGGGGGCCGACTGAAGGAATCAGGGAAGGTGAAAGGGAGATGGAATAGTGACGAGAGTGGTCTGGCACAACGGGAGAACGCGTTACGGAAGTGAACTTGGTACGCTGAGCTGCAAGGTAGCTAGACAGCGTTTCGGAACTTTCTGAAGATGTTGAGCGACTGTCAGCCCATCGAGCTAGTTCGTCGATGGTAAGACTGGCTTCGTCTCCACCATAATAAGGGTTGTTATCAAGATGGGCGACTTTGACGCCTGCTTTGGACAATGCGCTGTGGTGATTTAGCGTTACATCTGGCAGGAGTGCACTACATACGCGGCTGTGATGGACTCTACCAAGCCCGTACCGAGTACTATCACGTCAAAAGTTCCCTCGAGGTCTGACATTGCGTGATGGCGAGTGGCAGAATCGAATCGGGACCTCGCTGACGTAACGCTCATATCCGTCCCAAAATTTGCGCATTTGCGCTCTCTCTCTCTCTCTCTGTTCAACTCTGACTTCGGTCTTCGACGATGGCCAAATCGGACAAGAAGGCAGAAAAGAAGGCAGAAAAGAAATCCTCCAAGACGACCAAGACAGAGGTCAAGCCCAAGGTCGACAAAAAAATCATCGACTCCAAAAAGCCGGTCATTCCAAGTGCGAAGCACGGCGCACCAATCTCTTCGAAGGAGATTCTCGCTCGGGTACGTGTTCGTCTCTAGTAATATCTAGCATCCATTATTTCTATGCATGAATCTATTTCTCATGTATATATGTGTGTAGGCCCTGCAGAAGAAGGATAAATCTAATGCCGTGACATCCGAGTCGTCTTCTGAGGATGACGACAAGCCACCGGTGACAAACGGCAAAGTGCGTTCCATAGGAACTTTGGCTCATGATATAGAATTCACTCTTCCATGTAGTCCAAAGTCCCTCCGCCCAAAGCCAGCTCTTCTTCCGAGTCAAGCGATAGCGAGTCTGAAGCTTCCGAATCCGAATCAAGTGAAGGTGACTCTGAGGAACCTTCAAAGGCCACCAAAACCATCTCGAAGGCTGCTCCTTCGAAAAAGGCGCCAACTAAAGCTCCCGCGAAAGCTGAAAGCGACAGCGACGAGGACTCTGATAGTGAGGACTCTGGCGAGGAACTATCAAAACCTGCAGCTAAGGCCGCGCCTGCTAAAGCTGCACCTCCCAAGGCTGCCGCTAAAGGTTCCGCTGCTACGAAACCCAAGCAATCCAAGCCTGCCCCTACGAAGGCATCACTTGTGAAAGCTCCCCCTTCGAAAGGTGCTGGGGCAGCAGCATCCAGCTCTAGTGAAGAGTCGAGCGAAGAATCATCAGAGGAGTCGTCCGCTTCCGAGGATGTCGCCAAGCCTGTGGCTGCGAAGGGCACGGCAAAGGCATCTGCCCCCACAAAATCTGCTGCAGTGCATCCCATACCCCCAAAGGCGACAGCCACCAAAACTTCTCCGGCGAAAGCTGTCGCCAAGCCAGAGTCCAGTTCTAGTGAGGAGTCCTCAGACGAAGACTCCGATGAGGCTCCATCTAGACCCGTTTCGAAATCTGTGCCCAGGGCTGCAGTTGCGGCAAGTGACTCTGACTCTAACGAGGATGAATCTTCGGATCCCGAGCCCGGCGTGATGAAGGCTAAAAAGGCGAACTTGTCCGATAGTGAGGGGTCTGAATCTGCCTCAGAGTCCGAAGACAGCGAAGATGAAGATGCCGAGATGGCCGACGCCACTGCTGCCCACCCTCCAGTGTCAACAAATGGTTTGATCATACATTTATCATCTCTTCCCATTCTTATTATCCTCTTGTGCTGGCAGGCAAGCGCAAAGCAGACACCGAGGCTGCTGCGCCCCCCAAAAAGACAAGACTTGCAAATGACGATGCAGCCGTTGCCACTGATGACTCGTCGTCAAGGACGGTGTTTGTTGGCCGCCTCTCGTGGAATGTGGACAACGATTGGCTCAAATCCGAATTCGAGGAGTGTGGTGAGGTCGTTGCCGCGCGCGTGCAGATGGATCGCAACACGGGCAAGAGCCGCGGGTTCGCATACGTTGAGTTTGCAAACCCCGCATCAGTCGAGAAGGCGCTCAAGCTTTCCGGCAAGGAGATCGACAATCGCCCCGTAAACGTGGACCGCAGCACGAGTAACAGGTCTTCTGGTGGACCAGGCAACCCAGGCGGAGCGCGCCGCGCAGCGTTCGGTGACAAGACAAGCCCTCCGAGTTCAGTGCTCTTTGTGGGCAACCTGTCCTGGGACGCGAACGAGGACTCGTTATGGGACGTGTTCGCTGAGTACGGCGATGTAAAGAATGTGCGCGTCCCGACGGATCGCGAGTCTGGAAAGGTCAAAGGATTCGGCTATGTCGAGTTCTACGACATGGAAATTGCGAAAAAGGCATTCGAAGGCGCTCAAAGCATGGAGCTCCTCGGCCGTAACCTCCGCCTCGACTACTCACAACCGCGTGAGGAGGGCGGTAACGCTCGCGGCGGTTCGAGAGGGGGCGGCCGTGGATTTGGACGCGGTGGTGGGCGAGGCGGCTTTGAAGGTGGCCGCGTGAGTGTTATATTGTACTTACTTTTATGCATCACTGACACCGGCTTAGGGTGGCCGTGGTGGTGGCCGTGGTGGTTTTGCCGGCCGAGGGCGGGGCCGTGGTGGTAACACACGGACAGGTGGAATTACCCAATTTGAGGGTAAAAAGGTCACATTTGACTGATGGATGTGGATTCTACTCTCTCACTCCGCAAGCGCTGGCCATGCGAAAGTCTTGGGTGTGCATATGTGGTTGTCACTTACAATCTTATGCTTTGTCGAAACAAGTCATTTCACATCCCAGCATGCTCCAATGCTCGCGAGAGACTGTCTCTCGTTCAAATGCAGACATAAGGCGCGACGTTGGAATACAAATTCATTAGGTCATTGAGGTAGTGGTATACAACATCAAAGGACACGACGAAGAAAACAAGTCATAAACAGTCTCTCATGCCCGAATTAAGAACCGGAGGCAAGGCTTCTCTGAATAGCGCGTCGAACGGGATTGGCCTCTTGTGGCACGGCACCAGTACGTTCCAGACGGTCGAACAGCACGAACAACTTCTCGGCCTCACGCTCGCGTTCCTCCTCCGTCATTTCGATCTCCGCGCGTTCTTCCTGTACGGCACCCGTGATGGGGTTTATTTCAGGACCTGAGGGATCGGCGGTGCCCTGACCTTCTCCAGAGGGGGGACCCGTGACAATCCCCTTGTTGAAGAGGAAACCGGCGACGTTGCCGTAGCCCACTTGCGAGATGAGCATCGTGGCTAAGATTCAGTAAGATGCGTGAGTGAAGGGCAAAAAGGCGTGAATCGATGGAGCAGCGAGAGGAAAGGGGGCGGACGGACCATCGTGGTTGCACACCGCGTATAGTAGTTCGCCGGAAGTCACGTTCAGTCGGGAGTGGTAGACACTCGCGAGCAGGCGGAGGAGTCGACCGAGTGCGTCGGCGCGGCTCTCGAGCACCACCGTGCGGTCTAGGTTCGCGGGGAGGAGCCACTCGCGCAGCCGCTCTCGGGCGCCGTTGTCGCCGGTCGTGAGCTTGCAAAGGAGCATGACGAGCGGGGCGAGCAGCTCGTCCAGCGTGCTCTCACTCTCGGCCTTGGCGGTCGCGCGCACCGAGGGGTCGTCCGGCTCGACGGTGCCTGGGAAGTAATGCGAAAGCGCGACTTCGAGGAGGCCGAACGCGTGCAGGACGGTATCGTGATTTGGTGGGCTCGGCGGACGCGCGGGGGAGGAAGAGCGCGAGAGGGATCGGCGGCCGGCGGAGAGCATGGACTTGGCGAGGTCAAAGGCGCCGTGGTGGCGAGACGGCTCGCGGGGCGGATCTGAGGCAGGGCTGTTGCTCGATGGAGAGACGGGAGAGGAGGAACCGGAGGGTGGGGATCCACGGCGCTGACGGGGACTGCTTGGGGGCAGCCATGTTGTCTGTAAGGTTTTGGCGAAGGGAATTGCGAGGAGGGCATGGATGATATGATTCAGAGGTGGCGCAAGCGGTGATGGCGAGCCAGGTTGGAGGGAGTTGAAAGCGCGAAGGAGCGGAGGGAGAAGACTGAGAGTGAAGATGTAAGTGAGGAACCGGACAGAGATTCGTTATACGAACCCATCAAGCCGATCGGACCAGTACTCTCCCATCACTTTGGCATTGTCTTCACTTGTGTCACTCTCAACAACTTTCTCACAGTCGACGAGCTGAAAAGATATGAGAGGAAAGGAAAATGAGAAGGACACGAAATGTACCTTTGGGTAATGGGTGAGAACGTTGAAGGCGAATTTCAAGAGATCTACCATCGCCTCGCGGGCCATTCTGGTGCCACTGAGGAGAGCAGTGGTGAGCGACTCGAGACGGAGACCAAGAATTTCGACGAGGGTGTGTGCTCGTCCGGACGGTTTCCGCTCAACGATAGAGACGATGAAGGACCCGGCGGTTGCAGATGATGCCGTGCAAAGAAAGAGGATGCGCGAAGCGATGAAGACGACATCTGGTGACGAGGATTTCTGAAGCAGCGTAAATGAGCAAGTAGGCGAGGATGTCATAGACACGACAACTGACCTCGAGGAGAAGAACGGCATACTCTCCTCCATTGACTGAATCACTGATGATGGTGGCACGCGCGCTTTCGACAAGAAGGAGGGCATTCGCAACGCAACGAAGGGCTTCTAGCGAGGCGTCCAAGTTGCTATCTTTGAAGCTCTTCGATGACGCAAGGAGGGTGGATAGGTTGCTGTCCAACGCTATCACGGACGACCCGGACGGATGACGACCCAGAGCCTTGATCGTTGAAAGAGCGAGATGGGCATCTGCGAAAGAGAGTTTGGACGTGATAACGGTCGGGGAACAAGTTGGGGTAAGTACCAGTGTGATGAAGCCTGCCACTCGTGCTGCCGGGCTTGCATGACCTGATGTCTGATAGAAGGGCAGAGACGAGAGCCTCGCGACTTGCGTTGTCCATGGAGAGTGCTAGCGCAGACGTCAGAGCGGGGTGGGCGAGAAGATGGGGGATGGATGAGCCACAGACCACTCATGATGGCATTGAGCACTTTGGAGACGTCGACCCTCGGTGAGGATGCGGAGAGTGCATTGTAGGACGTCAGAAGATGAGCCATGAGGGTCGTCCTGGGGTGAGCGGGAGGGCTAGAAAGGAATTGGTTGAGGACAAGGGAGAGATGGACAATGCATGAAACGTTTCTGAATTGAGCAGTGATTTAAAATGATTCATCATCTCGCCGGGCCACAAACAACACGAGCCGCCGAGTGAACAGTGTGGCATATTTCGACTGGGTGATATAGGTACACATTGTTCCGATTCCATCCTACATTATTCCCAAACGGAAACCACCCATGGAACATACCAGTTTTCGTGCTGCGCCGCACACCGCGAGAAACGAAGCATGCCATAGCAACGCGGTGTTCAGGGCCGATGCTCCCCATTTGTTATCGGTGTGGACTCAGCTGACCCCCCCGCCAGTGGTTGTGAGCGCACCTCGTGTGCGCCCGCTATCGCTTCCGCGAGATCGGGAAACGTCTGCACTAACGCCTCATCAAGCAGCTTTCGATAGCTCTACTTGCCAACGTCAGGGCCGTCCTGAAACGCGCAAACCCCAATACATACCTCTATCGCCTTGATTTTGGCGTTCATGAATTGGTTCTCAGTGGCAGCTCTTTCAAGACGGTCTTTGGTCAGATGCATCGGATTGCGTCCATTGTCGATGTCAGTGAGCACTTGCATCGGCACGCGTGTCGTGAGATGTGACGCCATGTCATCGAGACCACCCAAGTACCCTACCACTTCGTTCCTGCCCCAACGCGAAGGAGGTATGAGGAACTGGGCTCGTGGAGAATGTAAAGCTAGGACGCACACACGTAGTCCTACCTGCTTGCCCGTTCCTGGATCTTTCGTCGAGTCGTTCACGACAGTAGTGCCGAGGTTGTACAGCGCGTTTGCGAATCCCATCAGGTCCTGTTCGAGATCCCCTTGAATCCCCGTCGGAGGGACGGACTGCGCGGATCGGGGGGAATCGGGAGCGGGCGTTGGAACGATAATAGGGACGAGCGGTGGTGGCCGCGGTGGCATGACATCAACCGGACGATGAGGATTCGGAAGCAAGAACCTGAGACGCGTGACAACAAGTACTGCCCACCAAGTCCGTCTCTCTTCTCCCCAGGCAATAGTTCGACCTCTCTCGCCAACTACCTGCTGATCTTTCTCAGACTCTGGGCTGAGTGCGTCTCGGTCATCCAAGCCTCGGGCTATAGCACCGACACGACCTCACGCGCATCCTGCGCGGTTCCCTCTCATCGCTAATCCCGAACTTCCACTGCAGCCTTGAACCGCTTTTCCCTGCGCTCCATCGCAATCGAGGTCAGCCAGCAGCGCTCCTTCCAGAACCACCGTGCCAGCGATGTACGAACCACCACCGACTTCGGCACACGCATGGGCCAAGGCGCGCTCCGCGTCAAAGCGTCCTTCCAACCCCATCAGTATGCACTCCGTCTCGACGAGCCCACGATACTCAGCAAAGTCACAGTCGGTACCACTCCCCAAGCATCCACGCTCCCCACATCTTCGTTCGCCTGACCTATACTCTCCTATTCTCCGAGTAGCACCTCGCGCCGCTGCCCCTACAGTGCACTGCAACGATCGCAACGCCCGCAAGCCCTGCGACTGGGCACATCCGTGAGACCTCTACGCCTCACTCGCCGACGTCCTTTGGAGCACACCCTCCCTCCGAGTCCTCCTGCTCCTCAAATTCGACCCGTCGTGCTCGCCATCCTCGCTGTCTCGAGTGCTATCGTCACGACCAAGACGGAAGGTACCGATTTCGTCGGTGGGCGGATGCATATCTGTGCCCAGCCACGCGCCGCTGTGCCCACCTTGGGCATGTTCTCGTATACTTGTTGAGCACCAGGGTCAGTTGCACCGTTCACCAACCAGCCATCGACAAACCAAAAAACTATGCCCTTGCTTAGGATAGGGTTCTCGGGAGATATGGGTTTGGGTACTTCTGGGATAACTAAGACCTGTTCAGTCTTATCAACTTTATGCTACAGGGTATCTACTTGGCCTGACTCTGGAGATGGCATTACAAATGCACTGTACCCAATGGTCGGTGGTGTTTCAACTGGTATATATCTATGTAGCTTCCAACTAGGTGGTGCAGCTAACATAGAATCTATATGCAGGTTGGAGGGTGAAAGGGTCTGTTTGGGATCAGGGGGGCAATCTGAGATACAAGTAGGCAACAAGTTAGGAAATGTATGTTTAATCTTAGGTGCATTCTCAGGGTGATGCCTAAACATGGATGAGGTTGTGGAATTTTGTGCTATTTGTTGCTTGGGTTTATATGAGTTAAGTGGAACTTCTAAAGAGGTGGTAGACAGTGTTAAGCTGACACTAGTTAATAATGGCTTCACATATCAAGTACTAGGCATGCTTTACCTATCTATGCCTTTAATGATAGGCACACTATGTGATCTGATTGCTGATACAAAAGCAATTAGGTTATAGAGGAGAAAACTTGAATTTGCAGGTAGAGGTGGGGGTGAGAATAATTGCTGGGTTAAAGGCAACCACTGAGCTTTAAAGAATTGGCTTTGATGATTAGCATGAAGCAGTTTTAAATGCTTTGCTAAAAAGTGGGACTGGTGGCTTTGAGAGGCAGCTATTGTATAAAGACAACCTGTAGCTAATACATAAGATAAAAGATAACAGCAATAAAAGAAAAACTTTCCAAGTGCAGGACAAGGAATAAGTGTAGTGTTAAGATGAAATTGGTTGACATGTTCTTCTAATGTTGCAAGTGAGTGGTGCTTAGAATCTAAGCAACCTCTCATCTGGCATTTTATAGAAGCATTGCCCTGAGAGAGATGTTAGATGTTAAGAATGTAGGTTAAGTGCTGGGGCTAACCTTAGACCTCAAACCAAGGTCATAAAGTTGACAATGAAGCTGTAAATGCTAAAAATAATTTAGTATAATTTGTAACAGGGCAGAAAATTAGTCTAAATAGGATATATGCAGCAGTTTTGAAAAAAAAAGTACAGTATGCCAGATTAGATGCCAACCATTGCATAAAAACAGATTATAAATTGAAAATTTCCCATACCTTTTGAAGTGTAAGCCAGCTATTCATCATAGCATTACAACCATTCCAGTCACAGGACATAGAGTGAATAACAGATTTTGACATGGTGTCAATATCAATGGGTGGAGCAGTTTCTATGTGATGTGACATCTGCAAATAAGACAAAGGAGGGGGAATAAGTCCGGAAATCCAAATCGATTGTAATGGATGCTTATTAACAAACAACTATAAACACCTAGTCGCGCGTCCACGTCAAGCCAACGAATTCAGCCTAACTCGGTAGCAGCTTGCTGCACCCGTTTTCTTTCATGCACTCCTTACTGTCCTTCCTCTCCTTGGCCACGACCCTCGTTCTTACTGCAGGGGTACCACAGACCCACGGAGTTCACCCATCTTTGGTGTCCAGATACATGCCCAAGGGAACTACATGGACTTGTCTTGACGGCTCCAAGACCATTTCATGGACCGCTGTTAATGACGATTATTGTGACTGCCTAGATGGCAGTGACGAGCCAGGTCCACCTTTTCTTTCCATCATCTCGCCAAATCCTTACAAGCCTTATTAGGGACGAGTGCATGCCTCGACAATACGTTCTACTGCGTGAATGAGGGTCATGTCGGTGCAAGCATTCCAAGTTCGCGTGTAAATGACGGACTATGTGGTCAGTTTTTATGTCCCGCGATGCCCTTCATCCGCTGACGCGTCTTCAGAACCGACCTGTTGTGATGGATCCGATGAGCCCGCTGGCGTATGTGAGAACACGTGCGTGGCAGCCGGTAAGCTGTACCGCCAAAAGCAAAAGGTTGCGCGAAAACTACAGAGTACTGTGAGTGTTGAGATGGGACTCGCCTCGCGAGGTTCTAACAAAGTATTTAGGGATCTAAAATCCGTTCGACATATATTGCCTTCGCACGGAAAGAGAAGGAACGGTTAGAAGGCGAGATTGAGAGCGGTCAGAAAGAGGTTGTAAGGCGTGAGCAAGATGTTGCTCGCGTTAAAGGTGTGCTCGCCGCATCACATGGTCGACATTTTCTCACGTTGTTACAGATCTTGTGGATCGAACGGAAGCGCTTTCGGCAGAGGTTCTTGAACACATGAAGGAGTCGCGTACGTCTTAACATTACACCTTGTTGCAACGCCAGTGACACACGCGACAGCATTGTATGCCTCCCTTATCACACATCATAATGCGCTCAAGTCTCTTCGGCGAGAGCACAAGAAACACCTTGAGCGCGAAAAGCAACTTAGTGACATTCTAGACACCCTTCGCCACGGCTACAACCCAAATTATCAAGACATGGCCGTCCTCGAAGCAGTGCGCGGTTGGGAGTACCTTGCGGGCCTGCCGCACATTGGTGAGGCTGAACGCGAAGAAGGCACTGATGAGGAAGATGGAGCAACAGCGAACATCGACGAGGTCAAGGAAGAGCTGGAGGATGGCGAATGGTCCGCGGAGCAACTTGAGCAGCAACTTGATGAGCTCCTCCGTGTCGATCATGTCTCGTTACTCATGGAACATGACTCATACGTTGATGAGCAAGCCTATGTCTCTCCTTGTGAGCACTCCGCAGAGGCTCCTCGTGATCCGGACCACTGAACCCATTATAGTGCATAATATCAAGGCATATCTCCCCGATTTCCTGATCCCACAGTACGATGTTCTTCGTGACACCCTGTTATCGGGGTTACAAATCCTTGGTATTGTCAAGGGGACCTCCAGCGTAGCCTCAGGTTGGTTCAGTCATGATTGGCTATATACGTGTACTCAATCGAGTCTTGACAGAAGCTACCAAAGCGCGAGAGAAACTCAACGATGCTGAGCGCAGCCTCAACCTTGCGCAGAGGGATTTGGAGCAAGTCAGGAAAGAATTGAGTGACATATTCGACCCTACCCGATACGGTGCACAGGGAGAGTGGAAGAAGCTACAGAACTTGTGTCTAAAGAAAGACACTGGGGGGTAAGGTTTCGCAAACCAAAGTTTTTGTCTCTCATCAGGTTCTAGCTACGAATATGAGGTGTGCCTGTTCGAAGGGGCAAGACAGCAATCACATCATGGGGGATCGCACAGTCTAGGGTACGGGATGTTGAATCCAGTTCGAGCAGTCTTGACTTATTGACTGGAATAGGCAATTCGCATCGTGGAACCCCTCACTTGATGTAGTGGAAGGCTCAAAAGAATATTACTCTACGCAAGTGTATAGCCATGGCACAAGATGTTGGAACGGGCCAGAGCGCAGCGTGAAGGTGGCGTGGTCTTGCTACCTTGACTACCACAATTCCTAATTGACTTGCAGCTTGAGTTGACTTGTGGAACGGAGAACGCTTTGTTGACAGTAACCGAGCTCGAGAAGTGCGAGTACCTATTCACGGGGACAACGCCGGCCTTGTGCTTGCCCCCGGATGGCGAGCCAGAGTACCGGAAGGATGAGCTATAATATTGGCGCGTTGGGTCGCAAAATCCCTGCTAGTTTATGCAATAAAAGCTTAGAGTGGGCATTATCGATTAAGCAAGGTAGGGTGTTCGTCATCCTCATGGGGTTTACATTCGGAGATATGTCTGGACGTCGATTTTTGGGCAGTAGCTACAGTTACACAAGCTCTAGTACGAGTCATGCAGCAACGCTCTTTAGTGCTACGAGGCTTACTACAATGTTGTCAATTAAGTGGTGTTCACGAGTCGGGTCATTCTGGTTTTCCCTGACAACGAGGTCTCCGTTTAATTTGTTGTACTGTCGGCGCGTGAAATGAGTGTACGTCGGACGCGCGTAGATTTACACCCACCTTCTTCACGGCGACCCAATCCGTCAAACCCGCAAGTTCCGAGATGGGCACCTGGGTGCCTTCAACTACGGCACTCATTCTGCCTTGGACCTTCGAGGGTTCGAGAGAGTCGATTCGAATTACGAGAAGTGCGGTGCTATCATCAGAAACGCCGTAGCGACGTAACGCTTCGGTAATCTAAGGGGTGTGTAGCTTTCGACGCCGGGAGGATAGGCGGAGACCGGCAAGTTAGCTCACGTTGTTGCTTGGATTTAACGCCCAAATGACCTCCGAGTGTACCGTCTTAGTCCTCAGAATATTTTGTGCTGCAGCCAGAAGGGCTTGAGTGATGGCTGTCTGAATGTGTAAGACGCTCGTCACCTGCAAACGACTCTCAATCGCACTGTCCACTAAGGTAGCCGTCTGACACACCAGCTGAGCATTGACAAAGGCAAAATTGACGGCTTCACGCTCTTCTTCTCCTCCTTCACCTTGCAAGGTACTCGCGCGTATGATGCGCGCCCTCAGCTTCGCCGCATTTGTTACATTTACGAAGAGCGCGACGTGAACCGTCGAAGAGAAATGTGGATAAGCGAAGCTTTCCATTGGCGGATCTTCCCACGGATATCTCACTTCTTCGCTTACCAAATAGTCCACGTCGCGTCCAGATCCGCACCGTCAGCCATTATGCGACCACTTTCGTTCTCGCTACTCATCGCTACTCTCGCATTTTCGCTCCCCGTCGGGGGCGCTGAGCACAAACAGCTGACCCCCGACACTTTTAGCGAGACTACTGCCAAGGGTTACTGGTGAGTGCTTTGACGGGTGACCCATCATTGTCTGTGTTGATGCGGGCGGGTTCAGGTTTGTTGAACATTTCTCGCCCTATTGCCACCACTGCCGGCAGTTTGCACCAACATGGGACGAGCTTGTCAATGACTATGCAGGATCACTTGTTAATCTTGCGCAAGTTAACTGTGCTATCTATGGCGGCACGTTCAATTCCGTATTTAAGAGGCTCTGTTTCCGTGTCTGAAACGCCCACAGACCTATGCCGTCAAAATAATGTCACTGGTTATCCACAAATGAACTTGTATCATGATGGCGTGTTCCAAATCACATACGAGGATATACGCAGCCATGAAGTTATCGTGAGCTTCATCAAAGAGCACACGGGAGTGTCCGATCCCTCCCACAGTCCGCCACCTCTAGAGCTACCCGAGAACGACCTACAGACCCCATACAGCGACCGGAACCCCCAAGGAGAGGTACTTGCTCTCAATCCTGAGACTTTTCCGAGCGTTGTTGCGAGTGGCGATGTCTTCGTAAAGTTCTTTGCACCATGGTGGGTCTTCCGCTTTCACTAAGGCCAAAGCGAGCGTTGACAGGACAACGCATCTTGATAGGTGTGGACATTGCAAAAAGTTGGCCCCGACGTGGGAAAAACTCGCTAAAGAACTTCAACATAGCGTGACGGTGGCAGAGGTAAACTGCGAAGATTACAAGTCATTTTGCTCTTCGGAAGGCGTGGCAGGCTTCCCGATGCTGTTTTTCTACCCTGAATCGGGAAAGAAGACGGAGTATACGGCGAGTCGTAAACTCGGAGCAATGAAAGAGTGGGCTTGGAGGGCAGTTAAACCGTGAGTCTGGTACTACCTACGACGGAATAGCGCTGATCAAGATGATAGAGTATACTTGCAGTTAGGATATCTAGATTTTGGTCAAGCTGTGAAAGAGAACTCTGCCATGTACCTCGCCTTGCATGCGCCGGGTGTGTCACTTCCCGTGCGCCCATATATATCATTTTATCCCGCTATTCGCTCATGGCTTAACAGCAAAGTCTCGCACAAGCCGCGCGTCCATTGCTAGGATCGCCCCCCCTGTACATTTCCAGCGACGACAGACTCTTTACTCACTTTTCGCTCCCCATTACATCCGACTTCTCTCTAATCGCGTTGAAAGATGGTGACGCCAATGCGGCAGCCCAGCTTCCTTTCAGTGCGAAGACAAGCGTTGAGGAGCTCGCAAAGTGGTTACAGACCCACCGCTTGCCATTAGCCATGGAGCTGGGCGAGGAATCGTTCCAGGACGTGATGAATGCGGAGAGGGGGCCACTGGTTGTCTTGGTCTCTGTTACTCCTTCCGGCGTAGAGCGGGATCAAATCATCGAGACGGTCCGCGGGCTCGCCGGTCAATGGCGTAGGAGCAGTGCTGCTCATCATGTGCCAGCACATGGGGCGCGGCAGGTCGTGTTTACTTGGATGGATCAGGAACGATGGACGAGCTGGCTCAAGAGTATGTATGGTATTAAGGATCCGGCGCAAGTCGTCATCGTAGACCATTCGGTATGTCCACGCCATCTATCCGTCCGCCGGGTTGCTAATATTTGTGTCGCAGAAACTAGTCTACTTTGATACAGCCAGGACCGGTGGCCGCTTGACGCTTGATGAAGCAAGCATTTTCCCGGCGTTAGGAGATGCAATGAAGGGGACACTAAGTGTGCGATATTCCGAGAATATTGTAGAACGTGTTGCCCGAGTAAGTACCTGTTGAATCTGAGCTCAGAGACCGAGTCCTCACACATATTGGTTTAGTACATCAACAACAAGCTGCTTGCTGTGGAGAGGATGGTGAGCGATCACCCATGGGCTACATTGAGTTTCGTTGCAATGGGTATAATGGCCGTAATCTGGGTGGTGAAGCGGTTCCTTTTGGATGACGATGACTACGCTCACAAGAGCGGGAAGGAGGCTCGCTTGGACTGAATTGGATAGTATTATTAATTAATATATTTATTTATCTACCCAAATGGGGTAAACCGAAAAATTTGTTGGGGTTATCCCAGTCGACGCGTCCGATCGGCGAACGGCAGGGGTCACTCTCATCGACCTTCGCCAGCCCAGACAGGGCAACCGTCCCTTCTTCATATCTTCCCTCTATTAGGCTGCCTCTGACCTGCCTACTCCAGTATGCTACCCCAGGTAGCTACTCACATTTTCCACCATACGAGTCGTGCCGTCGCTGCGGCACAGAACCAAGCCGGTCATACCCTCCGGAATGTCCTCGGCTTTCAAACCTCCACGACCCCATCTTCCACTACCAGTTTAACTCCCTGGAATAACAACACTGGATCCTCAAGTTGGGGTAACGGTCATGCTGGTGCTAGTGGGGGTGCTAAATTCCATGCCGGTAGCAGATTTTACTCGGGCTACAAAGTGAGTCACCTTTCTTCCGTGGTGTTTCCAGGCTGTTCTGATATCCTCTTTTAGCAACCGAGTCGTGCTGTGGCCCAGGCAAATTCATCTTCTGCAGACACGGTTATCACTTACCCAGATGACCCTGACGAGCCTAGACCGACCCTTTCCCAAGCTGTCACCAACTCGACCCACGTCGCGCGGAAACAACGTCCTCGTAGCCAAAGTTTCTCCCTTGGCTCCGACGCTATAGCGACTGCTCAACGCGCAGAGAGCTTCGGCGTCTTGAGGGCTGTCCAGCAACATGCCCGTCTTCATCACGCTTTCGCAGGGTCACGTCGTCGCCAGCGCCTCCAGGAGGACGTAGAACTCGCTTCACGTTCTACTACCCCACGTCTTTCCCGTCGCAACTCTACGGCTTCCACTATTTCCGTCACCGGTGTTCCTGATGATATTCCTCCGCCATCTCGTCCTACAGTGCCCATCAACCCGACGGACCCAGCGCAACCACAATCAGTTCTCGCTCCCGAACATCGTCCCTCCTCCCCTGCGCCATGCACACGAGCATCTACGCTAGCATCCGTCACCCCTTCGGTTTCGCAGCCTCTGGATCCGTTCGAAGTACGTGCGGAGCTGCTAAAGCTACGACAACCCGATTTTGAGTCCACTGTCGATGAATGGAATAACGTCCTTGACAAACTCGCCGCTCTTCGCAATCGTAATGAGCAGGCGACGGAAATCCTGCAGGCCTACAATGACATGGTTACACGTTCCATCCTACCAAACGTTCGCACCTACACGACACTCATCGGTGTGCTTACTGCACGTGATGAGGAAGTCCGCTGGCTCGTCGATGGCGTCGCCAAACGTATAGAGAAGCGCCATTCATTGGGTCTTTCCGATCATCCTGAGAATTTTGTCGACCAGCGACGCATCGAGGCCCTCCGTGGAGAGCAGAATTTCCCTTCTGCATTGCGCCTCTTCACGGCCGTGTCAGCGCACCCCGGTTACGTTCTCCCATCGTCACTGTACATATCCCTCCTCAACTCTTGTGCGCATCATCAAAACGTCAAGGAAGCCATTCGCGTGTTCACTCATCTTGAGAAACGCGGTATTCCCAAACCTACCGCCTCGGTCTATGCCCATCTTCTCGACGTATATATGTCAGTTAATGACGTCAAAGGTGCACGTGTTGTCTTCGATGAATTTCTCAAAGTTTGTACCCAAGGCAAACTTCGATGGGACGACATGAACGTGGCGTCTGCACGTGCGGGCCATATTCGGGTTTGGAACAGCATGATTAACGCGTACCTACGTGCAGCCAACCCTGGTGCTGCAATAGACCTGCTCAGTGAGATGCTTGACACAGCAGCCGGAGTGGAGTTTGGTCCCAAAGATGTTCCCGCCCCGGCGAGGTCCACCTATGTCATCATCGTGCGCGGCTTCTGCTTGATGGGCGATCCTTCCAGTGCTGTTTCATGGTTCGAGAGACTAGTGGACCAAGGAAAGGACGTTCAAGATGAATGGACACCAACGCTGGAACCGCCGCAGCCGACCAATGCGTTCTGGCATGAGGTCCTCATTCAGCTCTGCGAATTGGTTCGTGTCGATGACGTCAACCGCCTGTATGCGCGCTACGCCACTCGTTTGGATAGTCCCGACCAGATGCCAATTTTCATGCGCCGTATCGCGTACCTTGCCAACATGCGATATCTTCAAACAAATGAAGTCAACGTAGAACAGGCTATTACTCTTCTGGATCAAGCGCTCTCCGCCCTTGGCCCACGCGATAAATGGGGTCCTATCCTTGCAGACGTGCATGGGAATGAGGCTACCCGGGGACTCGTCGGGATGTATGCGAGATACGGTCGAATTGAGAAAGCTATCGAACTTATAGAGCAACTCGCTGCATTCCGTGCAGGCGGTGCGACCTGGCCTGTACGGTCACCCCACAACGCGGAACTCATTCGCTCTGTCACTGATACAGTGCTCTTTGACAAGGATGTCCCCCGCTCCATCTCCCTTCCTTCCGCGTTGCGCGTTGTGAACGTTTGGACGACTCGTGGAATGCACATAACCCAACGGCTTGCCCAGGCGCTTCTCAATGCATATACACTTGCTCAAGAGCGTCAGGACCAACTCACTGACCTTACAACTCAGGATTGGGAAGCGCTGGCCTTCTCCATCAGCACGTATGGAGGACACTTGGGGGAGGACGGTGGTGTTTCCCAGGCCCTTTCTCTTCTTGCCGATATGGCGCGCTTCGGCACCAACCCTGGACACGTTTCGGAGACGGTAATGCAGAGCCTCTTTCATCCCGTCATCGAACAGAAGGGTATGGAAGAGGCCAAGGCACTCATGGAACACCTTGGCCCCGATTTCTCTGCGTTACTAGCCAGCCCCCAGCCCCTTGCTCACAGTCAACCAGCGGAGCTACCCTCACCCCAACCTACTCCGAATGTGACCCCGGTCGACGTTGGAACGATGAAGATCGATGACTATCAAAGTCGTTACGTCGATGAGCTGAATATGCGCCGCGGAAAAGACGACGCTGCTGTCGAAGCTTTTCAAAGATTCGAGCATGGCGTGGAGATGGGCATTTTCCCTACTCCCGAAGTTGTCGGTCGCCTCATTGAAGGTCTCGGACGTGCTGGCGAGGTGGATAAAGTCAACTATCTGTATGGAGTTGCGCAAAACATCGTCTCACTGCTGGGTACCGCCAAGAACGCGATGTGGGACGGCTGGGCCGCTGTCGAAAACTCTATGATAATTGCTAGAGGCCATGCTGGTGATGGCTTGTCAGCGGATGCCCACCGCCTGCGCCTACTTCAGCAGGGCATGACGCCGACCGCAGACGCATATGGTGCACTGATCCAGTGTGTCAAAGACACGACTGACGACACGGCGCGGGCACTCGAGTACTTCCATGAGTCGCAGGCGCGCGGTGTGCAGCCCAACATTTTCCTCTACAACACAACGATCTCGAAGCTCGCCAAGGCACGCAAGGCAGATTACGCTCTGGAGCTCTTCCACGGCATGAAGAAGTTCGGCATCGTCCCGTCGTCAATCACATACGGCGCAGTCATAGCTGCCTCCTGCCGTGTTGGCGATAGCACCTCAGCCGAATCACTCTTCGAGGAAATGACCGCGCAGCGTAACTTCCGCCCCCGCGTCCCCCCTTATAATACCATGATGCAATTCCACGTTCAGACTAAGCCAAATCGCGCTCGATTCCTTCACTACTACGACCGCATGATAAACGCTGGTATCAAGCCAACTGCTCACTCATACAAGGCATGATTACCATCCTTCGTCCTAGTGTATTCGTACTGACTCTTGGATCGATCCAGCTTCTCCTTGACTGTCATGGCACAATTGCACCTATTGATATCAAGGCTATGGAGAGGACATTCACTCAGCTCGTAAAGGACAAGAATGTGGCTGTGCAGGGCTCGCACTGGGCGGCGCTCATCAATGCCCATGGCTGCGTTGGCAGGGACCTTGACAAGGCTATCGAGGTGTTTGATGCGATCGAGAAGCATCCAAGCACTCTCACAAGCAGGGCGCGGCTTCCGGACGCTGTCGCATTCGAGGCTCTCATCAACGTACTCGTTACTCTTCGCCGCACAGATCTCGTGCCCACCTATCTCCAACGCCTCCAGCGATCTGGCGTACACATGACGGCCTACATAGCTAACCTACTTATCAGGGGCTACGCCTCAGCGGGAGATATCGAACAAGCGCGAATGGTGTTCGAGTCCTTGGCAGATCCCCCAGTTGGTGTTGCCGCTCCACACAACCATGCACCACATGATATATCGGTGACGCCGCGCTTTTCTTCTCACGAGTTCGTCTATCGCGAGGTGAGTTCCATAAGGGTAAGGTTATAAACCCTTCGCTAAGTACCCTTAGCCATCTACATGGGAAGCAATGGTTCGTGCAGAGCTTGGTAATGGCAACCGCGATCATGCAATCTCGCTCATCAGGCGGGTCCAGGAACGGTATGTGTCTTTATCACTCTGGGTGACGTCCATTCACGAAATACCAGACAATACCCCGAGTCCATCGTAAACCGCATCTCAGGCATCATGCTCGACGATGCCGTCTCACCGTGGTCATCAGCTCCTTCATCCGAAGTTGATAATCTCGCATCGTCAGGGTCACAGAGCCCATTAAATTAGCCGTTTTCACCTTTCTAGTATCCCTGAATCATTTGAAATGACTGCGGACGCGCAAGCAAGACGTGCCATATTACACTTTATGTCACTTATGACATATCTATCTAGCCTTTCGTGCGAGGCGTCCAAAATGTATATTTAGATGCTGATTACTTTGTACTAATAGTAGACACATACCAGTTCATACTCATGATAGTGGCAAGACTCGCCTACATCGATACTGCAATCTAATCGTTGCTAAACGTCCATCAGTTATTCCGTGACTACCGGTGACCCAAATACTTCACTTCCTGATCTGGCCATGATTCTACTCAGACCTTTGAAGATGTCTTGGATAATGATCGCTGTCGCAAGGTTCAAAAAGCTTGCAATGACAGGTGCTCAGGTTCTGGGCTTGTCATTGAAAGGATCGGCGCAGCCGCTGTTGTCCTGTTGTCGAGAGCAATCACCCAGGACTTGTTGATAGAGTCTTCCGATAGCAACAGACAATTTCCATCAGATGCGGTATTTCCGCTCATTCGATGTCCCCGAATGTCCACCGGTCCATCAGTGTTCGGAGATCACAGTACCGAGTCATCAGCTGTGGCTTCCTGTCTGTCCGAATCTCCTGACATCAAGTTCCGTGTCGATCGTTCTTTCAAAGTCGCATGACAACGTCAGGGAGACGTTCCATGAGCCCGGCTACATGACACTAATCCTGAGGGTTATCGGCCCCGACCACGAGCTCGTACTTCAATGCTATACGGTATACCTGATCCTACACTAGCCGTCTAAGCACTCTGGGCGGGGTCAACATCCGTGTCGTTCACTTGCCAGCTAATTCGTAGGCATCACCCAACACCCTGACAACTCAATGATTAAACTATCAGCCGTCTGTACTCGGCTCCTTGCTGTCCGCATGAGTGTCACCTGGAGAAATTTAGATACAGCGTGAAGTATCCGTAGGCAGGGTCAAAGCATCAATCCATCAGTTGTGATGCTGGTGAAGCGCTGCATTGACGTCGTGCTAAGTGAATGTCGCATGGATCTGTCTACACAGAGGCGTATTCCCACGCGTTCTCGAGATTCTGTTTTCCCTTTTTCAAAGCGTTGTCAGGTTTATTGAGGAAGAAGCCGCCATTCCATCTCCAGGATTTTGTCCCAGGAAAACCCCTCTTCCTCTTCTTCATCCTTTAAGTCGCTGCCAGCAAACGAGACCACTCCCGATCCAGGACGACGGAGCCTTACAATGATTGCACCATCTTCGCCAGCTGATACCACTCGTGCAAGAAATAACATCATTTCTGGTGTGAGCATAGTGGGATTTATCCCGAGTTCCTACAACTTCTAAGAAATCATCCGCCAAGAGCCGTGAATTGACGTACCTGCCACCCAACAACACATCCGATCGAAAGTGTGGCATTTTTCGATAGCGGTGGTGCATTCACCCACGCCTCCTCCAGTGCCGTGTAATCTAGCATCGGAACCGCCGCGGTGTTGTCAAACTCAGGTGTCCCGTCGTAATTGAGAGTAATGTTGGCCTCGTCCTCCTGTCCGTATGCATCCCTCTGTATTTTCTTCCGCTTCCTATCCCATGTTTGTGGGTTATCCCTTGGCCACATGTCCGCTTCTACATCCACACTTGTCACAAACAGTCTCTGAGGGAGGTGGTCTCGCTCGCTAGGGGGTACCAATGTAGATGGTGGATTCGGAGCGACCCCATTATCTGAGAATGTGAAGCGGGATGGCATACTGGCAGCGTTCTTGAACCCCCGGCGCTTATTTTTATTCTTCAGAGACATCATCATCGGTTCGGGCGTGTCTACGGACTTAGCAACGCCAAGGGGTATCGCATTTGAGCTGCCTGCCGTCACTGGTGGGGCGACATTTCCCGCACGCTCCGCGAGACGCTTCCGACGACGACGCACATTTCGCGAGTGGGTCTGTGGCCTCCCAGATCCGGGCGGTACTGGGACATGCCTGTGGTGACGAACCCGGGTCAGATGAATTTTTTAGTAAAGAAAGTGTCACGTACGTTGGCTGGGGCGGCTTTCTTTGGGGTGTAGATGAAGGTAAAGGACGGGGAATACGAGGGAGGTCATCGGAAGGAGATGAACTAGTTGAACCAGAGTCAGGATCTGAGCTGGATCCAGAGGTAGACTCAGAGTCAGAAGAGGTGTCGTCAGAAGACGTATCCGAGCTCGAGTCTGAGGACGACGAAGATGACGGCTTTGTTGACTTGCTCCGCCCAATAACTTGATGATTGCGGTCGTTTCTAACGTAATCCTCGATAGTAGGCCGAATGACAGCGGCGGTATTGGCTGGGGGTATTGGCTGGTGCCTTTTCCGTGGAGCATCTTCGGTTATCTCTGCCCTGCGCTTGGCTAGTTGCATACGACGACGCAGGCTTCCATAAAGGTCACATAGGTGATAGGAAACGTGCGGTTACACGCACCAAATAAGATCCTCATCGCGAAGAATGTCGATTGCAGAGTCGTCGAGCAGCTCAAAGTCATCAAGGGTGAGCACGAGCTCGGTGGCGCGGACGCGAGCCTCGCGTAGGGCAGGGACAGATGCACATAGGCTGAGTTTGAGCGACGCTACGGTATTCTCTCTGTCGACATTGAACCAAGACCTGATTTGAGGCAGATTCGTCGCCTGCTCGAACTCTGACAAGATGCGTATTCGCATGAAGTGTATGCGGATGACATAAGCGAGTGCCAGCTCATGCCTTTTCCTTTCATCACTTTCTCATCGTTCACCACGTCGTGCTTCAATAATTCCCGGGCGTTAGCGCAAGACGCATCCAACTCCACCAGCCACAACGCCCGTTCTCTCCTTTGACCTCGAACTGTCAATCTCTGGCGCCGGCCAGTCTGTACACTAGTGTCTCTGCTTGCACTCTTTCACGCGAACAATGGCGAGCTACACTTACGACGAGACGGGCCACATGGCCCTCTTCTTTATAATCACAATCCTCTTTATGATCCTCGTTCCGTCCACTCTCTGGCAGATATCCTTTGTCCCGAGTACGTTCAAAGCTTCTTTGTAGTCTGCTGACTCTGACCACCATGGCGCGCCATTCCAGAAGGGGAGACGATACCCTTAATTGCTTGCAAGTGCTCCGCATGTGTCGAAAAGCGTACTAGAATCCTCAAACGTGAGAAGGGCACCCTTTTACGACCCAACATCACCAAGAAGTGTGTCCTCCTTTCTTTATGCCATGGACTACGGCTGACAGCCTCTGCAGGGGCCTTTTCATAACCTTGGGTTGGGTTACATTCAGTTTGTTAGCATACAAGGTCGCCACCACCAAAGTAGATAATAAGATATACGATCCCTTCGAGATTCTGGCAATCAAGTCTGTACGTATTGCATGCCAGGCCAGCAATTGTTTCTGGCTTCAGTCCTTTTCGACCTCAATGTCGATATTGTGGGATCCTGACATCGCGTTCATCTTTAGAGTTCTTCGGAAAAGGATATCAAATCTCACTATAAAAAGCTGTCCAAGCTATTGTAGGTTTCCATCGTATCGTTTCCCCCGTCGCATTGCCGACTACTTGCCTAGCCACCCGGACAAAGTCAAGCTTACCGGGAACGACACAGCTGAATCGGTGGCCGCGCGCTTTGTCGACATTACGAAGGCCTATAAAGCGTATGCAGTAGTAATCCATCGGAATTGGCCTGTTCTAACCTAGTCCCAGGCTTACTGACCAGACCATCCGGAAAAACTACCAGGAATATGGCCACCCGGATGGTCGGCAGGAAATCACGATGGGTATTGCGCTCCCCCGTTGGATCGTGGAGGCGCATAATAATGCCTGGGTGCTTGCCTTTTACGGAAGTCTGTTTGGCGTCGGCCTCCCCATTGTCGTGGTATGTATTTTTTTCTGAAGCTGAGAATTTAAGATTGGATTTAGATGATTCGTCCACTTTAGTATAAATGGTGGTTTGGATCTCGCCGGAGAACCAAAGATGGTGTTTTTACTCAGACCGCGACAAAATTCTGGAAGGCACTTACTGAGACTTCGGACGTCTATGCAGTCGTTTCGGCAATTGGCCAAGCAACAGAGCTCCAGACGGTGGTGTCAGCAAGGACAGGGCCAAGTAACATCCTCCGTACGCTTGAGAAAGCCGTTGAAGCGGAACTTGGACCTCGTTGGGGTCACATTCGGCAGCAATTCCAACGCGCCGTGGGGGAACTTGACGCTCGTTGGGATTCGTTAATTTTGATTTTTGCTCACCTTCTTCGTCTCTCCATCATGGACCCTGCGCTCCAGAAACGTGGGCTATCTCCCGAATTGTCATGCTAAATGATATCTGATCATTCTCTCCACAGAGCAAGTGCGCGTTCTCCTGCAAACCCCAAATCTCCTCAACGCCCTCCTTGTTATCACGACCACACGCAACTGGTCCCAGCCCACAATCGCGACTATGCGTCTGCATGCGTACTTTGTGCAAGGTATTCTACCCGGCTCGCCAGGCGCACGATGGGCACAGTTACCCGGTCTTAAGAATGAAGAGATCCGCGCATTCCCACCCACCTCTCGTGATTTCATGGACGTCATCACCGCGTTAGATGGACAACAGAAGAGTACTCTCGCTACAGATGCGCGAAAAACTTTGGACAGCTGGGGAAGGATAGAAATTGTGGATGCCAGTTTCAGAGGTGCGTTGAAGCGTCGTCCCACTCTGAGTGATGTCTGACGTGTGGATAGTTATTGGCGAACGTATCGTGACCCCTCAGGCGTTGGTACACCTTGTCATGAAGCTCCGTGTTTCCCCACCCAAAGGTACTACAACTTCCGAACCAAACGGGAAGGTTGATACGGAGAACCGCCCAACAATCGACGCTGACGAAGAATCTCGCCTCGACAACGCGTTCCTTAATAGCCCAAGAGATGTCGAAGACCTCAAGTCCTCCACTCCGATTCTCAGCTCCGCCCACTCACCTTTATGGCCCGCGGTTTGTGGTTTGCTGCTTGCTCCGGATTTTGTCGCTGATACGGCCACATATTCAGGACCAGAAGCCCGGTTGGTGGATTGTGCTTGCCGATGCTAAAAGCGATCGGCTCGTCGTCCCTCCGCAGAAGGTTTCTGACATGCCATTGTCTGATCCGACTCGCGCGAGAAATTATCGCTCGTACAAACTCAAGTTCCAGGCGCCCCCTGGCACAGGCCTGTTCACCTGGCGTGTCATTGCGGTGAGCGATACGTACATAGGCGAGGACGCAGCGAAAGATCTTCAAGTATGTTCTCTTTCAGTGTCACACTCTTTTTGTGGTCGCTAACGCCCAATTAGTTAAAGGTGGAAGAATTCACGGCATTGAACGCCGATGAGCAGCATAAAGAAGACGAGATCTCAGACCCAGAAGAAGATTCACTCGCGGGCCAGATGGCGGCGATGCGGGGTGGACCTGTCAAACAACGCCACGAAGGCGAAGAGAGTGACGATGAGAGTTCTACTGACGATGATAGGGCTGTGGCTAACGACAGTAGTAGCGATGATGACTGAATCTTCGCTTGTTAATTACATGGGTGCTTGTCCTTCGGGATACAAAGAGGTTACTCTATTCAGCGTGTAATTACGTTTCTTTCGTCGACCTTGGCCGGTTGAACGTGCCTTCGTTTGGAACTTCCTACACTTCGACAAACGCTCGGTAGATTTCGAACTTCTCCTCAGCGGCGAAGAGATCGATAGCTATGTCGGCACCGATGAAGACGACCTCACCTCGAACCACGTCCAGAGAACCATCAGCCCATCGTATTTTGCCTTTGCCACCCACGGCGATCGTAATGCTTGGTCCATCAATTTTGCGGTGACCTTCCGTTTGTCCTGGTGCCAACGTCGTAGTCACCACGCTGAACTCAGAAATTGGGGGATCGTAAAGGGTCGATGTCGAGGAAGCCGCGAAGGGAAGAGGCTTAACAACATGGCGCGAGGCAGGGGCAGCGGCATATGTGAGCGTATTCACCAGATTTGGGATGTCGCGTAACTTCGGCGTGAGCCCAGCACGGATAACGTTGTCCGAGTTGGCCATGCACTCGATGATATCTGCAAAATATTGTGTGCTTATGATCAATATCCATATGGAGCGGCGTGGGGAGACGCTGACCGCCAGAGATGTAGGCATGCGGCTCTCCCGCGCCAAGGAAGATCGCCTCGCCCGGCAAAAGCTTGACATAGTTTAGCAAAAACGAGCAGAACGTCCCAATGTCATTCGGGAACTGGCTGTTCAGGCGTAAAACAAGCTCCCGAACACTCTCCTCTTCAGCATGAACTGAGCGCGACTTGAAACGCTCTAAGAGTTTCGCAAGCTGCGATGTAAATTTGTCCACTGGTGCGGTCATGACCGCTGAAAACACATCACGAAGAGCCTGCTTCGCCGCAGGAGAGTTAGGGTCTGCAGTAGGTACTACAGCCCGAAAGTTGTCCAACACTGCTCGTGGAATCAGTGACGCTAGCTCAGGCACTTTGTCGAGGTATGTAGCGATGTTCGCGAGCGGGAGAAAGCCGCAAAGTGCGGTGAAGGTTGTGATGGCGAGCGCCATCTCGGGCTTGTGGTTCGGATCTACGAAGCCAAGTATCAATCACTTTCCCAAATCCGTACGGTGGCGGTCCCGGGCTTACCTTTGTAAATGTCTGGCTGCTGGACATGTAGCTTCTCTGCTGTCGCCTTGTCTGGGTGGCTCTGTATGCTGAGCGCCTTCTCGATGGCCAAGACCTTGAAGAGAAAAGGAAGGTTGCCATCCTCCGCGCCGAATTTTCGAGAGACATTTTGGCCGATCAGGTTTTGATTCTTGGCAAGATAGCTGGCCAGTGTTTCTCCGGAGGATAATATGAGAGACGGAGATTTGGGATGTGTGCCCATCCACAGCTTCGCAACGTTAAGCAATGCAAAAGTATATCACCGCGCACACTTACTTCGGCGTATGGTTTTGATTCATCGACTTGAAAATCAGAGATGCCAGCCGATTGGGCATACACGGCAACTTTGGAAGAAGTTCCAAGTTTACCCCAGTCGTATTGCTGGACGGTGGGCACGATTTTGAATACCTGCATCGGTTACTAAGTTATGGGGGCTGGTGTTTCGAGTGATCCAATCGATATTAATGCGGCACGCGGCGCACGCCACATTCGTACTGCCAGTGATATCAGATCAGAGTACACTGATCGTGTAAAAAGGAGCGAGTCCTCCCAACACAACCTTAACACGTCTCTCAACTCTGAAACGCCCGAGGCTATGAACAGGTTAGTCTACTCCCTTATCACGGCAACTCCTGCTCATCTCTTGGCTCATCTCATTGATTGATCAAAAGGGGACCCATCATTCTCGTATGTTCGGTTCCATCTTATCCGCTGCGTTCATCAATCTCATTCATTTCTCAGACTATAGATGAAGTCGAGGTATATAGGAATCCCTGAGCAATACGAGCAACTTGCTGACAGATCATGTCATTCGTAGTACTTGCTTGATCAGCTCGTAGGGACGGACACTGTCAATTGGATCATGCTACTAACTACTTCTTCAACAGCCGCCTCCCTCTCTGGATGACGATGAGCTCCTCCAGAAGCTCCGCAGGCGCCTAAGTTAATTTCTGGCATCGCCTCGCGCTGGAGCCGAGGGCAGCGGGTGCACAACCTAGCGGCTAGATCTAGAAATTAGAGGGAACAGTTAATTAAACCATCGATGACACCCTCGGGACCCATAAAGGTTTGAGGACTTGAAGATGAAGATGAGGATGGGGAGCACATGAAAGGCGGGCCAAGTCACGCAGAAAACTCCCTCTTCGTAAGGCTCCTTTGTACCTGGAACACACGATGGTCAGATTATTCCATCCATTGAAAGTCAACTCTCAGAGGGCTACGGGATTGCAAAGAGATGATTAGAGATTGTGACCAACTCGCCGCCCGCCGTGTGTTCAGTTCCGTCGTCGAGATACTATCACGTATTATGGGTTGCAAAATACCAGAGAGTTGCAAAATGCAGTTTACTAAGAGATTGCCATAGCAAATTAGCTGATCTTTGCTTGGATATGTTGTCCATATACTACTAAATTATAGATCACCAAAGAAATAAAGAATCTTCTTGGTGCTTGCTTCGCGATCTTGGTGATATTACAGGGGAAGACTCAAATGTTAATTAAAACAGTCTCGGATTTAAGGATCTCTCAACACAGTACTGTAAGATTTTCAGGATATCATCTATACATACCCTCCAAGTTTGGTATAAATTTATAGAGCATTCAGAGCAGTGGGAGGGGAGATACAGATGAAAGTGTGAATTTGCGTGACAAAGTGTGCCCGATGCCCATCGGATTAAGTCCGCCACTCAGCAACGCTAGACGGAGGAACAGGAGCTCATCATCTGTACCGCTCCCCTCTCTCCTCTGCTGGCCCTACTCTCTTCAAACATTGTAAATAGTCATCCATTCTTGTATACATCTTCGTTCTTTGCATGTTCTCTGTCTTTTTTCCCTTTACATCCGATGCACCACTATAGTTTCACCATCCTACCAGTAATGTCATAGTAAACTCTCATTCTCACCATAATCCTTATTTAATGCAGAACTAATTCTGAGTAAATATGACTCATAATTGACATAGCATTTGACTCAGAACACGACTGACAAGTGAACATGTCGAAACGTCCAAGTCCATTAACACTGCCCGGGCCGGAGCGGAGATGTAATCGGCAGTATGAGTCAGCGTGACAATCCGTGACAAAAGTTTTGCAACTCCCAAATTTTGAACTTGCACATTCGGCTTTGTTCCGACACAACCACCTATCCATCCTATACCAAAGTAACACTTCAGGGGGCTAGTTCATATATTATCACATAGACTGCAAGAGCTATTTTGTTAAAAGGTGTTGTCGATGTCTTTCTATTCGTGATTTGGCAAAAGTTTTGCAACTCCCCAGGATAGGACAAGCTTTCGATTGCCACGGCGCAAGCCGACGGGACATGAATTGATTAAAAGTCCGATTCTGGGGTTGATGGGTCAGTCAGACTACCAATGGCGAAGGCTAACGACGATAGCAAGCTATACACAACATGGTAAGTGAGATTTTCCTTCGTGGATCGTGGAAGAATACTCTCAGGCGTCCTTGCAATAATTCTGAAAGCTGTTTCTGGATGTCCTCGGGGATAGATGGGCGGATGGCGACTATACGCTTTGGATGTATCCCCGTATTGACGCCTTATTTTCAGGCCAAGGCCAAAGCAGCACCAACATCATCCGGCGGCGGTAAAGCTGCAAAGAAGAAGAAGTGGTCTAAGGGAAAGGTCAAGGACAAGGCACAACACACAGTCACCCTTGACAAGGCCACATATGATCGTATCCTCAAGGAGGTGCCAACCTTCCGATTCATCTCCCAAAGTATCCTCATCGAGCGACTCAAGATCAACGGCAGTCTTGCGCGGGTTGCAATCCGGCACCTTGAGAAGGAGGGCGCGATAAAGCGCATTGTCCACCACCACGGACAACTAGTCTACAGTACGTCTGAAGCAATCTCATCATGAACATTTTCTGAGATCGCCTTTTTAGCTCGTTCCACAACGAGCTCTGATTGAAGCTTGTTCGTTTCATCGTCATGCAAACGAGCCATTCGCTTATGTAGCCGACCAAAATGTCATACTGTAACCACTGCAGCGCGCATGTTTTGAGCTGTCATTGAGGACTTTGTGATGTATGGTCAGACTGCAGGTGATAAAATTGAATGTAAGATGAAACGGAGGGGCATAGTAGGACCACATTCCTGACCGATAATGCTATGTGCGAATAATGCTATGTGCGAAATTCAGCAGCGTTTCACGTGATCTGCCTGCCCTAAATATCCAAGAGTGGAGTTCTCCCATTCAGAGTCGCCGCTCTTTGATCTATTTCCTAGCGTTTGCCATCACTCCGTATTAACTCTTTTACCAGTAACTCCACGACCGTGCAGTCGGACCACAATGGAAGACGAAGTAGCTGCTCTCGTATGTACATTCTCTATCGACACAGTGACCGCCTTATCGCCGTTCCGTTTAGGTTATTGATAACGGTTCTGGCATGTGCAAAGCTGGCTGTGAGTTACATCTCTCTCAATCAATGTAGCTTCGTGGCTGATGTCCGTACTATAGTTGCTGGTGAGAACATCCCGAAATTCCCCAAAGCGCTTTGGCTCATTTGTCTCCATAGGCGATGATGCACCTCGTGCCGTTTTCCCGTTTGTATTCTTCTCGTTCTCGCAAGGCCCGCGACTAACCACGCAATTAGATCTATCGTTGGTCGTCCCCGCCACCAGGGAGTTATGGTTGGAATGGGACAGAAAGACTCTTATGTTGGGTCAGTCGCCTTGCGCGATCACTCTGCTCACATCAGCCTTATTGACGTCTTAAAGTGACGAAGCACAGTCCAAGCGTGGTATTTTGACTTTGAAGTACCCCATCGAACATGGTATCGTCACCAACTGGGATGACATGGAGAAGATCTGGCACCATACGTTCTATAACGAACTTCGAGTTGCCCCTGAGGAACATCCGGTCTTACTGACTGAGGCCCCTCTTAACCCCAAAGCAAACCGCGAGAAGATGACGCAAATAATGTTCGAGACGTTCAATGCCCCAGCGTTCTATGTAGCCATCCAGGCTGTCCTGTCGTTGTACGCATCCGGCCGTACAACTGGTATTGTGCTCGATTCCGGTGACGGTGTTTCGCATACGGTGCCCATATACGAGGGCTTTGCCCTTCCCCACGCTATCCTTCGTCTGGATCTTGCTGGTCGCGATATCACCGAGTTGCTGATCAAACATTTGACGGAGAGGGGCTATCCGTTCACAACGACTGCTGAGCGTGAAATCGTTCGCGATATCAAGGAGAAGCTCTGCTACGTCGCTCTTGATTTCGAACAGGAATTGCAGACGGCGGCTCAGTCTTCAGCCCTAGAAAAGAGCTACGAGCTCCCCGATGGACAAGTGATTACGATTGGCAACGAACGGTAAATTTTCCATCCGAGACAGGACCCTGTGCCTGACCAAGTTGTACGTAGGTTCCGTGCTCCGGAGGCTCTCTTCCAACCGTCCTTCCTTGGTCTCGAGGCTGCTGGTATCCATGAGACAACGTGAGTTTCAATCTGAGAGCTTCAGAATTGGATTGATCATGGTGTCTCTTTTTCTAGATACAACTCAATCTTCAAGTGTGACCTCGATATCCGTCGTGACCTCTATGGCAACGTCGTGCTCTCTGGTGGCACGACTATGTTCCCTGGCATTGCGGACCGTATGCAAAAGGAGTTGACATCGCTCTCCCCTTCCAGCATGAAGGTGAAGATTGTCGCACCGCCGGAGCGAAAGTACTCTGTCTGGATCGGTGGATCCATCCTCGCGTCCCTCAGCACTTTCCAGAATTTGTGGTGCTCAAAGCAGGAATACGACGAGTCTGGCCCGGGCATCGTTCATCGCAGTCAGTTTTCTTCGTGCTGAATATCACTCGAATTTCTCTGATAATTTGTACGCAGAGTGCTTCTAAGTATTCGTCTCAAGGATGGATAATTATGGCGTGGGGGGATGAGGGCAGGGATATGTTGGTTTTACATCACTTTCTAAACGCCTGCCTTGGCGCCTTGTCAGTCGGAAGATTTTGAAATGTTAAATGACTTTATGCCTCTTTTCCATTCTGAATCCAACTGAAAATTTTGCCAAGTTCACACTCCCAAGGGCTTTGCGATCAGCCGTAAGAGGCACTTACGTAAGTAAGTCGCCTTCCTCACGCGACGCGTGTCGCATCAGCGTCGCATCCTCTCCTCAGCCCAGCATGTCGAGGACTTCATACGATAGGTATTTTAACTCTTTTGTCCTCAACTTCTCTTTGGACTTATTCATTTCTCCCAGATACCTCACAGTTTTCTCTCCAGAGGGCCGTTTGTACCAAGTCGGTAAGCAAATCACTCACATCCGTTTAGACTTATGAATGTATGATGGAAGAGTACGCATTCAAGGCCATATCTGGCTCCGGACATACCGCGATAGCAGTCCGTGGACATGATACCGTTGTGACAATCATCCAAAAGAAAGTCCCAGTGAGTGTGTAGTGAATATGTTATCCCTTCATTTACGCGTTCGCTAGGACAAACTCTTGGATGCAACAACGATCACCCACCTCTTCGGTATCACGCCCACTATTGGTTGTGCCATGACGGGTCTCATCGGTGAGTCACTCCCCTGCCTTCTCTTTCCCCAGCTATTGACCCCTCCTGCCTGTAAAGCGGACGCCCGTGCACAAGTTAGCCGCGCTCGTCAAGAAGCTGCGGACTTCCGTTACAAATTCGGATACGAGATCACACCCGATGCCCTCGCCAGACGACTGGCGAATATAAATCAGGTCTATACTCAACGCGCGGCGATGCGTCCACTCGGCATCTGTGCGTGCACTTCATTTCGAGTGAAGTGGTACAGTCGCGCTCAGCCCCTTCTGTAGCCATGATCCTCATTGGTATTGACTTCGAACTGGGACCCCAAATATTCAAGCTCGACCCTGCCGGCTATTTCGTCGGGTTCCATGCTACAGCCGCAGGCCAGAAGCAACAAGAGGCCATGAACCACTTGGAGAAAAAATGGAAGAAACTCAATAACGGCCGTGGCGCAGATGACCCAGTCGCGGCTGGGAAGACGCTTGGACGTGCAGAAGTCATTGAGGTGCGTCACTTCGTGTCACTTGCAATCGCGATGTACCTGAATCGCCCTCACACAGCTCGCCATCGAAGCACTCTCAACGGTCCATGCTACGGATTTCAAGGCCGGTGAGGTCGAAATCGGGATTGTGTCAATAAGCGAGGAAGAGGATGCAAAGACGCGGGGTATATGGCGATCTCTCAGCGAGAACGAGCTCGATGAGCATTTATCCGCATATGCGGAGAAGGATTGATATTGATATAATCCTAGTCAACGTTCACTCGCCTTTGTATTAGAAGAATCAGAATACACCTTGACATTGCGATGCCCCTTCGACGGCGCTCTATACTATCCGGTAGTCAGTAGTTGGGTAGGTTTAGTATCGGTAGGCAGGCGTGACGCAACACGCTTTGTTCACTTCACTCCACCATATCAGAATTTAAATATATATATTCACGGTATTGAGACAATGTACTCGATGTCGTGTGCAAACTCTTGAAGCGATCGAACAAGAGTTGATGGAGAGAACTGAAAGCAGGGTTGGGAAACTGGGGAAAGGATAGTACTCGTGACCTCCTCCTCTATTGCTGCAGAACTACCTCAAGGAAGCACCACCGCTCTACAAATACAGGGCAGAAATCAACACCGAAAAAGGCCGTGTGAAGAAGACCTTGTACTCACCAAGACGGCATCGATTTCCGTGTCATCTAGTTGACTGATCTTTGGCCGCCAAAGACGCCCTGGAGCCTCCCAGAAATCATCGAATATCAGGGCCCGCGTGTTTTGCCGAGCAATCTTGCTTAGTGACGAAGATGGATGGCTTTTGTACTTCTCCAGAAAGTCAGGGAATGCCTTCTTGAATTGCTCTGGCGCGGCGGGGTGTGGGCGCTGAGGTTGCGGCCCTGGGCGACGCTAAGATCGAATACAGATGAAAAAGAGTGTCACACTCACCGGACGGCCATTGACGTTTACCAACGAAAGAAATGAGCGGTCTATGCGCGATGCGAAATGAGGGATGCATGAGGCTAGATTTGTTGGCTTCTCGTATGCAACACTGACGCTAAGCGAAGCCGCGGTTTGGTGCGTGGGAGAAAGTGGATATATTTGGTAATCAACGTAATGGGACCAAAGAGCTCGTGGAAACCAACAGCCTCTGGCATTAAAAAAATGCAAGATGTTCAGTTGGCCACTGACTTAGTAGTCATCGGCATTCTTGGTACGTCTTCGAGCCATGATTCCTTCCCAGAAGGGCATCTTTTGACTTGGGAAAGTGGATCGTGATCGCAGCGTTGCAAGGTGCGTTTGCAGAACACCAAGTGATGCTCAAGAAACTTTCGGGAAAGGGAAAGAGGCGACTAGAGACGATCGAGGTCCGCACGCCGGAGGAGTTGAAGCGGTGCGACGCGTTGATCATACCCGGTGGAGGTACGGCCGACCCAATCTCATCTCATCTTTTCCTTTTCATGGCGCGTCTCGCGAAGGCGTTTGCGCTCGTGGGCCACAAACCTCCGTGTGTGCTGACCACACCCCCCATGTCTCTCTGTCCAGAGTCAACCACCATCGCGCTGCTTGCGCGTCTGTCCGGGTTGATGGAACCGCTCCAGGAGTTCGTCAAGACGAAATCGGTGTGGGGCACTTGCGCGGGCGCGATACTCCTCGCGCGAGCCGTGTCCAATTCGAAGACAGGAGGACAGGAGCTCCTTGGCGGCGTCTCGGTGAAGATTGCGAGGAACGGCTGGGGATCACAAGTGCGTCGTCTCTGTTCTCTCCCTTTCTTGTCGGCCGCACGGAGATGATCGACTAGAACGGCGCAATGCTACCGTAGGTTGAATCATTCGAGGCTCCGCTCGAGGTCAGCAGCGGCATCCGCGACGCCCATATACCATTCATGGGGATTTTCATCCGCGCACCCGTAAGACATTTTACATATAGATTCCACCACCGCGTTTCGTCAGCACCACTAAGGCGCCCTTCTTCTTTTCGCAAGGTCATTACAGAACTCCTCCCGACTGCGGCCCATGAACCATCCATCGAGGTCGTTTCTCGCATTGCCGATTCTTTGCTCCCACATTCTGCATCCGATGCCAGCCTCAGCCTCACCCAATCGGTGGTTGCACTCCGTCAAGGCCGATATTTATTGACGACCTTCCACCCTGAACTCACGGGCGATAGCCGATTTCACGAATATTACATCCAAGAATGCGTGATTCCCTCGCTGGCTTCTTGATCCTACAGTTCAAGACAGCCAAAATCAACCAATTTTTCTAGATGATGTATTTTTGTTCACAACATGCAAAAATCATAACTTGTAAAACTGAGGTTAATGTGTTAATGCAGCAATGGAATGTGCAGTGAACAGGTCTCACCAGAGTGACCAGACAGTATAGGAGGGGCTAGAACATGGGAGTGCTTTGTCTATGCAGGAATGTTACTAGCTATGGTGCAGGAATGTGTTACAAATGGTACTGACCTCAGTTCTTGGGAAAAGAAATGAGGCTCTATTTATGAAAGTTTTCTCTCTTTTATCTGTTCCTCCTTGATAGATTGTTTGTAGAACTAGATAGGCAGGAGCATGGGTATCTCACACCTATGTGGGTAGCAGGTGTGGGTACCTTCTGGGTATGGGTATGGGTCAGGTCCATGCATACCTAGCATGGACCCACACCTGGCCCATGATCTTTACATATGTACCCAAACCCAAACCCAAACCCACACATACCACCTCTCTTACCCATAGAGTACCCATGCCCTTATAGCATTAACATGATGTCATTGTCATTGTGTGGGATGCACAGTCATCTGCTGCCTGCAGTGGCATGGTGCTCTTGTCTGACTGTGGTGGCAGCATGTTGATGTCTTGCAAGGGGGACAAAGGCAGCAGCATGTGGCTTGCACAAGTTCATAATGGCAAACATGGCTGCAGCTGCTGCTACTGTTGCCATTGCTGGTGTAGCAGATGTAGCTGCTGCTGTCGAGTGCACAGTCATGGCCGCTAATATTATTGACACATGCATACCTAGCATATGATTGTGACTGAGGGCAGGGGCATTAGAAAAAAAATAATAATCTTACTTCCCTTCTTACTGCAACTTATACTGAGGGTAAGTAGAAAATAAGCAAAAATGGGGGTAAGTGAATAAGATAAGTCCCATCTGACTCTGGTGCTTAACCTCAACTTATTTTTGTATTTATTACACCTTATGTATGACATACTTTTGCCTTGCAAAAAGTGATATGCTCTTATAAAAGGCCTCATTTCTTATAAAGACTTCTCACTACTTAAGCACACTTGGCACACTTGATTCAACTGAAATTCACTTAAATTCACTTTTCTTGAGATATGGCTATTCTACAAATACAGACAAATTTCTAAGCAATGATCAAGTCACAAGAGAAAAAAAGGACAAATGTATTGAACTGTGAGAAAAGTGAGAGTTAAGTCAGGACTGGGAGTCCAAGCAAGTGACAAGCACTCACCAACTGGAAGGCAAGTCAGGAGAGGGAGGGAATTCAAGCAAGGTGCTCACCAACTGGAAAGTGCAGAGTCAGACAGGGAGAGGAAAATGGAGCAAGTGAGGAGCACTGACCAAAGGATTGGCAAGTCAGAGAGGGAGGGAAATGGGGTGAGCAAGGGGCACTTGCCAGCTGGAAGGCAGGTCAGGAGAGGGAGGGAATTGGAGCAAGTGAGCAGCACTCACCAACTGGAAAGTGCAGAGTAGTCAGGACAGGGAGGAAGATGGAGCAAGCAAGGGCACTCACCAACTGGAAGGCAAGTCAGAGAGGGAGGGAAATGGGGTGAGCAAGGGGCACTCTGTTGAAACTATGTGTGTTTGAAGCACATATCGCGTATGCGATGTAGCCGGCTCCCACGGACCGCATAGATCCAGATGTGCCTTAGGGTGCTCCGATAATTAATTGTGCTTTATAATGCACGACCTTCCTTTCTGGGAACGACGCGTCTTCTGGAGGT